>Ga0164294_10000555_pt1 | contig 35561 bp, 34 predicted proteins | sample GEODES005metaG_FD_111479 | JGI IMG/M metagenome (GOLD analysis project Ga0164294, IMG submission 111479) | Oligotrophic lake water microbial communities from Sparkling Lake, Wisconsin, USA - GEODES005 metaG | ecosystem: Environmental > Aquatic > Freshwater > Lake | place: USA: Sparkling Lake... | reverse complement strand
CTTCTTTTAAAGACTGTTCAGTCTTCGTACCTTTTACAGACTTAGCCATAAAAACTCCTTAAAAATTAACATGTTATAAATCAAGAGGCGGTAAACAATCAATACATTTGCTCACCAATCCACATCACTATTATCAGAAATTTTGATGACGATTTAATCGTATTTTTGTATAGATCTAATAGGAAAAAACTAGCGATTTTATTAATAGATAGTTAGGATTAATCAATTTAATCAATAACCCCCTCAACAGAGCATCTAGAGGGGGGCGCAATTGCTTAAAGAATAAGCAATAAAACTAGAAATTCAGATAATCCCAGTGTGTTTTGAACACGAATAGAGGTTTTAGAGCTTGAAGGCAATAAAATAGCGATGCGGTTGATAAGAAACACTTTGAGTGGTTAAACCAGTCAGGAAAAAGGATGGATGCCGAGCAACTGTATAACAAGCTGCAATTAAATCTTCAGAGTAAGCTCTCGACAAAACCAACCATCCGTGTTGCCGGTCTTGCAATTGGTGGCGCGTGGATTGCAGAGCGCTTGGCGAGCGATTTAGGTTTGCCACAGTACGGCGTAATTAATGTAGCTTTTCATCGGGATGACTATGCCGAGAAGGGTCTTGCTGCGATGCGCTCGTCAGAGAGCATGGCAACCCACCTGCCATTTAAAGTGACAGGTGCGCACATCGTTTTAATTGATGATGTGCTCTTTACTGGCAGAACCGTGCGCGCTGCCCTAAATGAGTTATTTGATTTTGGTAGACCCGCTAATGTCGAGCTGATGGTCTTGGCTGATCGGGGCAAGCGTGAGGTGCCGATCGCTGCTGATTTTGTGGGCGAACATGTGAGCCTCCCTGATACCCAAATACTTGCCTTGGAAAAGGTTTCTCAAGGCGGTACAGAAATATTTCGCTTTGTTCGTGAGGAGCGATTATGAGCATTCAGCCCAAAGAAAATAATCAGATCTGTCAGACTAATAGTACGGGCGAACTGACTCATCTGCTGACACTAGAGGACATGCCTAAAGAGCAGATCTTGCATATTTTGGATACAGCGCAGCAGTTTGTGAGCGTGACCGATCCCGCGCGTGAAGTCAAAAAAGTACCGCTACTCAGGGGCAAGAGTGTGTTTAATCTCTTCTTTGAGAACTCCACGCGTACTCGCACCACCTTTGAAATCGCCGCCAAACGCTTATCGGCTGATGTAATTAATTTGGATATCTCTACTTCGTCAACCACGAAAGGCGAGAGCCTCATCGATACGATTGATAATTTGATTGCGATGCAGGCCGACATTTTTGTAGTACGCCACAGCGTATCGCGTGCACCCATTGAGATTGCTAATCATGTGCCGCCCTATGTGCATGTGATTAATGCAGGTGACGGTAGCCACCAGCATCCGACACAGGGTTTACTCGATATGTTCACCATGCGTCACTTTAAGCACGACTTTACGAAGTTGAAGGTGGCGATTGTGGGAGATATTGTTCATAGTCGGGTCGCGAAATCCAATATTCATGCGCTCACGGCACTGGGCTGCGCCGATATTCGAGTGATTGGCCCAGAGAGCCTATTGCCAACCGATTTAGATATGCTTGGTGTGAAGGTCTTTCACAGTATGGAAGAGGGTTTGCGCGGTGTTGACGTGGTAATGACCTTGCGCATTCAAAAAGAACGTATGGAAGCCGGCAAAGTTCCCGAAGGAGCAGCTTTTTTTGCCCAGTTTGGTCTAACGCCCGAGCGTTTAGCCCTTGCCAATCCTAATGCTATTGTGATGCATCCAGGCCCGATGAATCGCGGTGTGGAAATTGATGCAGCCGTCGCTGATGGCGCACAATCAGTGATCCTCAAGCAGGTCACCTTTGGGATTGCGGTACGCATGGCGGTCATGTCTATTGTGGCAGGGAACTAAAAAAACAACGCAGACAATTCATAACTGACGCTTTGAAATAAAAAGGAACCCCCAGTATTTGTAAATATTAAGCACTGGTGCGTTGGAGTTCCTGAAATTTCTCTATGATATTTTGGGCCATTTGATCATAGGAGAAACGGCCTTGAATGAATTGATTTCCGGATGATGAGATGGACTCTATTAAAGAATCATTCTTAAGTAACTCAGCAAGAGTAGCCTTAAATTGTTCGACAGTATCGAAAAGAACAATATTCTTTTTATCTACGAGCCCTGAATTAAGTTCTTCATACTTGTCAGAGAGAAGTAATGAGCCAGAGGCTAGTATTTCATAGGGCCTCATATTGATACCGCTTTGAAGATTATTTGAGCCTTGCGGTTTTGCAATGATGCTAAGTACGATTTTGGATGTGTTGTAAAGCGTATTTAACTTTTCGCCGAAACACTCTGTTCCTTTAATAGAGCGCAAAAGTGCAGGCCTTGATAAAGCAGGGGCAAGCCATCGTGAGCCATAAATATGTACGCGCTTAGTGAGCTCAAGAGCCGCTAAGATGTACTTTTCTCGATGAACGCTATGCTTGCCCACAAAGCAGAGATCAATTGATTTTGGCTGCTTAGGAATAACATAAAACTGCCGATGATCAACGGAATGTGGCAGGTAACTGGCCCTAGAAAAATTAAATTGATTTACTATTTTTATAGCCTGCTGACTATAAGAAAAGTACCAATCCATTTTCGAAGTAAATAACTGTAAGCGCTCAGGATTTAACACGGGATCTACTAACCACCCCACTTTTGGGCATGTAATTTGACTCATGGTTTCGTCAGAATAGTGAATACCATGAATAAAAAAAACACCATCTGGCTTATTGTGATTACAAAACTCAACTAGTTTGGTGTTGAGGTAATTCCAGTGACTTAATTTATTTTTGGTAAATAAAAACGAGCCTTTTTTTAAAATCCGAAGATTATGGGCAAGTTTATTAATGACGCGAAATACGTATCTATCAATCCAAAGCTGATAATCATCAGCTAAAAATGTTTGAACTTCAATGCCCTGGCTTATAAGCCCTTTTTCAAGTCCTGAAACAATTGCTGGCTTGGATTGATAGACAATGAGAATGCGACGCATAGGATAAATTATTCAGAAATCAATATTTAATGGAGTTTACAATGCTAATTCATCATTGCTTAACTTAAACATGCGACTCATTAAATACTTTAAGGCAGTCAAAATCTTATATCGATCGATCAGTCACTTGGTTGATATGGAGGAAATTAAAGATATCGATGCTTTTTATCAGGAACAGCGCGTTCGATATCCATCGGCTTTGGGATCCAAGACTTTGGATTTGGGTTGCGGAACAAAGCCGCGCAATCCTTTTTCTGCCGATACAGTATTCGGCGTTGATATTACCGATGTTGGTATTTCCAATATTGTGCAATCAGACCTTAGTCAGTCTCCGATTCCGTTTGAAAACGGCTCGATGGATTACATCACCGCATTCGATTTTATCGAGCATGTACCGCGCGTAATTTATTTGCCCAGTATCCGACTCTCATTTATAGAATTGATGAATGAAATTCATCGCGTACTGAAACCAAAGGGTATTTTTTTGGCACAGACTCCTGTTTATCCCTTTTCAGCATGCTTTACAGATCCAACCCACATCAATCCGGTGACCAGCGAAACTTTTTCCTTGTATTTTGATGATCAGCGAAAATGGGGGGCGATGTATGGCTTTAAAGGCTCTTTTCGTATTCAGAAGCAAGTTTTATTTGCTACCCACCTCTTAACCGTATTGCAAAAGACATAGAGCAGAGCGGGCGAAGGAGTAATCCCATTGACTCAAGTGAATGATGCTGTTTTAGTGATTTATCACTACTACGAAAAAGACCAAAGCTACATCGATAATTTTTTACACTTTATTCAGTTTGCCTATCGCCCTGAGTTGAATTATTTAATTGTTATTGCAGGAATTACTTCAATTGAGCTTCCTCAGGCAGGCAACATTACTTACTTTTATGCAAAAAATCAAAATTTTGATTACGGCGGCTATGCTCAGGCAATCAAAGATTTGAAATTTGAGACCAATTACACCCATTTCATTTTTGTTAACTCCTCAGTGCGCGGCCCATTTTTGCCAGCCCATTCCCAAAAAATCTGGGCAAACAATTTATTCGAACTCTACTCGGAAAACATAGGTATTGTAGGAACGGCAATTAGCCTTACCCCATCCCATCATGCGATTAGTAAGATGTATCATGAAAAGTATGGGTATGCTGAGCGAAACAAAAACATCCTAGCGCATGTTCAGTCCACCTGTTATGTCTTGTCACGGCCAGTTCTGTGCTCTTTAATCAACGAAGGATTCTATGATGTGCATGAGTCACTATCAAAAGATGAAACTGTTCGTGATTATGAAATGCACCTCTCACAAAACCTCTTGGGTCGAGGTTTGAATTTAAAGTGCATGCTGCCCGAATACAATAAGCCTGACTACCGCTCCCTAAGCCATGAAATTAACCCATCTGCTCGGGAGGGTGATAGTGGGTTTGAGAACTCTTACTTTGGCCGAACTGTTCACCCGTATGAGGCTATGTTTATTAAAACAAGTCGCAACACCTCTAGTGATACATACTTGAGTCAGTTGGCATACTCAATGTCATTTCAATTCCCACTCAATGCAGATTTAAGGAGTATCTCAGCAATTGAGCGTTATAGGCAGCGCTGTGAGTTAATCGCATTAAATTCGACAAGCTCCGCAGTAAAGAAAAAATCGTTCTGGAATGCGTTTAATTCCAAAGATTAGGTATCAGTACCTTTATTGGATTACAAAAAATAAGCAGCAATTTGCTCTTTGAAAATCCTGGGTTCATCTTGAAGCCACTTTCGATAGGGTTTGAAGGCGGTAAAGTGCTTTGGAAAGTCACCCATTACGTCGGCTGCCAAGAGTTCAAATTGTTCAACAAAGCCATTTGCATTGCTATCTAATTTGTATTGGGGCGGTATTGGTAAATCAACCGTGTTTCCAGCAGAACCCAATTTGCCGGTAATTAGGCAGCAGCCATGCATGGCGGCTTCGCGTGGCATCCGATCTCTACCAGGATGATGGCCAAAGTCAATGTATAGTTTGGCTTGACAGAGCTTTTTAGAAAGTTGATCCCGGTTTAATCCCTTCACAGGCTCAAAGTGCCAGTCCGGAAAAGCATTGATCAGTCTTTCTGTCACTTTCCACCCTTTGGTAGGGTTGTACAAAATGATGTTTTGTTTAAGGTCGATTCGATCAAGGAAGCGATCGGTTAAAAAATCCTCATTGATGGAATCAATCAGTGGAATGGGCTCAATACCGCAGGATCGCAAATAGCCAGAGGAGTGCTCCGTTTGGGAAAAGTGCAGAATTTGCTTAAGACTCTTGGCGCCGCCCCATGGCCTGCGACCTTGTATCACGCGCTTAAGGTAGCGTACTTTATCGTGCAAGCGCCAAATATGACGCCGCTCTAAAAAATTTTCGAGCGATAGCCACCATAATCCCGCCTGCGCCTGTTTAACCTTGAGAGCTAGCATCGGATACACCTCAGGAAAAATAATCAGATTACCTGGAGCATCTTCGTAGGTTGCGGATTGGGTTTTGTAGCGCGTATAGGCAGCAGGCGCGCTGGCGGACTCTGAAAAGGGTAGGTAGCACATATAAGCTGGTAGGCCTAATATGTTCATGTGTGCAGTGAGTTGGTGTAATGCCTCAGGCCCACCAGTCACCGCTCCGGCAGGGCATACCACCAGAATTTTTTTATAGTGTTGCATTCGGCTTATTCCAAAAAATTAGTGCATCGATTAATTACGAGGCGCTGTCACGTGAGCGTTGGTAAAAACGCCAGGTATCCTGGCACATCCGGTCTAGGTCATGTCGAGCAACCCAACCCAACATGCGTTTTGCCAATTGGGCGTTGGCAAAGTACTCCGCCAGATCCCCAGAGCGACGACCTACAAATTCATAGGGTATGGTGATGCCGCTGGCGCGCTCAAACGCAGCAATGACTTCAAGCACGCTGTGCGGCCTCGCAGCGCCTAGGTTCACCGTGAGGATTCCTGAGTGTGTATTAAGGTAGTGCAGGGCTAAGCAATGCCCCTCAGCTAAATCCTCGACATGGATATAGTCTCGTAAACCGGTGCCGTCGATAGTGGGGTAATCATTGCCGTAGACCTTCAGGCTGGGCAATTTACCTATGGCCACTTGCCCGAGGTAAGGCATTAGATTATTTGGAATGCCCAAAGGATCCTCGCCAATCAGCCCTGAACTATGGGCCCCAACAGGATTGAAGTAGCGCAGGCAGACAACTCTTAATGCTGGATTTGCGTTCACCAGATCAGTCAGTATGTTTTCTACCATTAACTTACTTCTGCCGTACACATTAATTGGTTTTGTTGGCAGCGTCTCGTCGTATTGTGCTTTACCTGGCTCGCCATAAACCGTTGCCGATGAGGAGAAAACAACGGTATGCACATTCGCTTTGAGTGCTTCCTCTAATACGGTAATGCTTCCAGCCACGTTGTTGTCGTAATACAGCAAGGGCTTAGCTTGTGATTCTGCAACAGCTTTGAGTCCAGCAAAATGAATCACGCCATGAATGGAATGGGTCTTAAAGATACCAGCTAAGAGGGCATGATCGCGAACATCGCCTTCATAAAAAACAGGCTTACGCCCTGTAATCGCTTCGATCTGGTGAATGACGTTAACTTTGCTATTGCATAAATTATCGACAATAACAACGCCATATCCTTGTTCCAGTAGCTTTACTACAGTATGGGAGCCGATATAACCGGCCCCGCCAGTGACTAAAATAGTCTTCATCGATTAATCTTGGAAGTTCGAAGCTGGGCACATGGTGGATGGTATTCTGTTAGCACTCATATATAAATTGCATATAGATATGCCATTCTACAAAAGTAAGCTTAATTAAGCTATTTCAATTTGCAATAAACCAGCTATGACACAATTCAAACGCACTAGCAGTATTTTTTCGATATCGAATTGCATTGTGCTTGCAGTTTTTATGTTTCCCATTACCTTTATGACGGTTCGGCATGGTGTGCATGTGTCTCTATTTGCATTATTGCTGATTGCGCTTATTATATTTTTTCAAAGTAAGCAGGCACATTTTCGTTTTGAAGACAAAACGGATCTCATTGTGATTCTGTGCTTTTGCGGCCCCATCCTTGCCGTTTTATTGGGGCAGCTGTTTCGCTCAAAAATACACATGGCGGCATTCGATGGCCCTTCCCGAATTGTCTTTGCCGGCTTTGTTTATTTATTACTCAAGAGCCGCCAAATAGCATATATCAAGATTTTGGATGTGGCGATCCCCGTTGGCCTACTCTGCGTGCTGACTGCGGTAACGCTTAATCCTGGGGCATATTGGGGTGATCGCTTTGCCACCTATTTTGTTGATCCCAATACCTTAGGGAGCCAAACCTTTATCTTGGCCTTGATTATTTTTTTATCCATTACTCCTGGCCAAGGAGAATCTTGGTGGCTGCTATTGCTCAAGTTAATGGGTGGTGTGGCAGGTATTTATGTGTCAATCTACTCTGGATCGCGTGGTGCTTGGTTAGCTGGACCATTTATTTTTTTACTATTCTTATTGATTCGCTGCGGTGACTCTTGTCGAGCACAAGGAGCAGAGCGATTTCGCATTGCCTTGCAAACCAGCACAATTGTGATTGCTTCGATTATTTTATTTTGCCTCGCCTTTTATTTTTCCGACGCAGTATCGAGCCGAGTCATCAGCGGCTACCATGAGATTCGCAATTGGTTTACAGGAGAAAATTTTGATAGCTCTGCTGGAACCCGCTTAAGTATTTGGAAATTCTCTGTTCAGTTTGCAAGTGAAAGTCTTCTCTTTGGATATGGAGAGGAAAAAAATATGATGCAGCTCTTGAGTAATAGCCCGCTCAATATACCTGCCAATGAAATTGCAATTAATACCATGGCCTTGACTGGCCCACATAGCGACATTTTAAGTAAGTTACTTTCATCGGGATTGTTTGGCCTTTTTGCCTATCTCTGCTTACTTTTTGTACCATTCTTCTTTTACTATGTCCACCGTAATTCATTACTTACGGACAAGAGGCGGGCAGCACGCACAGGTTTGTACTACATTACTGGTGTCTTTATTGCAGGCCTTTCCAACGAGCAGCTCTCTTTAAAGTACCTCTGTACTTTTTATGGCTTAATGACGGCAACCCTGCTGGCACAAGTACTGCAAGCCCCAGCAAGCGGATCGAGCCAGCCTTTCGCCAATTCCACTACTAAAGAAAATAAAGCGCCGATACATGGCTAGCTCCAAGACAATTTTTTTTACAGATTCATCCATGAACATCGGTGGTCAAGAGTTACAGGCTTTGCAGCAAATGTATGCCTTGCAAGCAGCTGGGTTTAAAACCTTGTTGCTGTGTAAGCCAAACAGCGCATTACTGCAGCGGGCAAATGCATTAGGCTTGGCGGCTATCCCAATACGCTTTCGAAACGCTTTTCATATTCTTAGCTTTCGGCAGTTATTGCTCCTGGTGCGCAGCAAAGACCCGATAGCGATCGTTTCCCATGGTAGCCACGATGCTTTACTTTCGGTAATGGTAAGTTGGTGGGCCGCTCTTTTAGGTGGAAGGCGTATACCCGTTTTGCGGGTTAAAACTTTTCAGCATGGCTACCCACTGTTTTTTGCGTATAACCACCTCTTTAGCAAAACGCTAACACCTAGTCACCATTTGCGCTCGCTGTTTTTGGCCAATCGGTCGATCAAGCCAAACAAAATTGAGGTATTGTATCCGGGCATAGATTTTTCTGGTTTGAGTCAGTCGGATAATGCGCTACCAGAACATGTTAAGGGATGGCTTGCAGATCACCCGGGTCCAGTGATCTCCCACGGGGCTATTCTGCGCGGTGAAAAGGGTCACCGTATTATTTTAAATGCCTTGGTGGAAGTAAAAAAATCCTTTCCAACCGTGCGTTACTTAATTGCTGGCGAGGGTCAAGATCGGCCATTGCTTGAGGCGGAGATCAAGGCCCTTGGTCTTGAAGACAACGTTTATCTAGCCGGAATTTTGCATCCGATTGCACCGCTCTTAAATGCCAGTACGCTAGCGGTGCTGCCGTCTTTGATTGAGCCCTTGGGTATGTTTCAGATTGAGGCGCAATACTTGGGAGTGCCCACTATTGCAAGCAGTGTGGGCGGAATTCCAGAAACAATTCTGGCTCGCGAGACGGGGTTGATGGTCGAGCCAGGTAATGTGCGCGCATGGGCCGATGCCATTTGCTGGGTACTGGAAAACCCAATCGAGGCTAAGGAGATGGCTGATCGAGGCAGGGCATTTGTAACAGACAAATTTTCGATGGAGCGTAATACTGCTGAGTTGATTCGGATGATTGAGGCTTAATCCAGCTTGGTGCAGCCACAAGGCAGTGCTGACTCAAAAAGTGTGCAGTACTAAATCCATACAAATTCGTGATTTTCTCGAAGGCCGTGTATGGTCATGCCGTACACGTGCAGCTCGGTCTGACTACAGGCAATTTGATGTTTTTTTGTTTTGCGTTTATTGAGTTTGCGGGTAAGCCAGCTTTGATTTAGTAATTTGTAGTTATAGCGATTGGCTAGACCATCTTTTTGACTGAGACCTCGTTCTAGCTTCATGGCAGTCTGGGTAATCGAGCCAAAGTGGTGCAGCCAGGATGAGCCTGTTATGGCAGTCTGTATGCCAGCCTTCTTCAGCTCATGAAAGAACAGCGTATCTTCGTAACCCAAGAGCTTGGGTACCGGCTGAAAGTAGCCCACATCCATCCAAACCGATTCATGTACGGCAAGGCAAACAGCATGCTTGCTACCTAAGCGGTCGACATTTTTCATGGTTTGGCTGGCATTGTTACTAAAAGAGTCAAAGTCGTAATCCAGAGGTCCTTCAATCAGAGCCGGACTAATCACTTTGAGATTTAATTTCTCGGCAGTTTGAATTAGATTTTCGATCCAATGGGGCGATACCAGCACATCGTTGTTCATGATGATGCTCCACTCCGATTGCAGGGCGAGGGCGCCTTGGTTCCAGGCTACGCCACATCCTAAATTGTGTTGATTGAAGATTCGGCCGCCCAGGGGGAGGGTCATCAGGTAGTCTCGGGTGGAGTCGGTTGATTGGTTATCCACGACAACCAGGCGATCTAAGGGGGTGCCGTGTGCCACCATGCTATCAATGCACTTTTTGGTGTACTCAACCGAGTTATAGCAAGCAAACGTCAGGCTGTATTTGGACGGATTCATGAGCCCAAGTATAAGTCAGGGTTTGGTGACAATTGTGGTCTGGTTTGGGCCATAATTACCTTGTTTTCTACCTCAATAACGCATACATATGATTCTGGTCACTGGCGGCGCCGGTTTTATTGGCGGGAATTTTGTTCTCGACTGGCTAAATGAGCCAAAAGCCGAGGACATTGTCAATCTCGACAAACTGACCTACGCCGGCAATTTAGCCACATTAGACTCGCTAAAAAACGATTTTCGCCACATCTTTATTCATGGTGATATTGGCGACCATGCGCTCGTGACGCGATTATTGAAAGAGCATCAACCCCGCGCGATTATCAATTTCGCAGCTGAAAGCCATGTTGATCGCTCCATCCATGGCCCAGCCGAGTTTGTACAAACGAATATCGTCGGCACATTTAATCTGCTGGAGTGCGCAAGAGCCTATTGGAATGATTTAGATGAAGCAAAAAAAGCCGCCTTTCGCTTTCATCATGTTTCTACCGATGAGGTGTACGGTTCTTTATCGGCAAGTGATCCTGCTTTTGCGGAAACCAATCCCTATGAACCCAATAGTCCCTATTCGGCATCAAAAGCCGCATCAGACCATTTGGTACGGGCATGGTTTCATACCTATGGCTTTCCAGTACTGACCACTAATTGTTCTAACAATTATGGCCCGTATCATTTCCCAGAAAAGCTCATTCCGCTAGTGATTCTCAATGCGATTAATGGCAGGCCACTGCCGATTTATGGTGACGGCCAGCAAGTTCGCGATTGGCTCTTTGTGAGCGATCACTGTTCCGCGATTCGGGAAGTGCTCGCTAAAGGCAAACCGGGCGAAACCTACAATATTGGCGGTTGGAATGAGAAAGCCAATATTGATGTTGTCAAAAGTATTTGCCAGATTTTGGATGGACTACAACCTCGCGCAGACGGCAAATCCTACGCAGAGCAAATTACGTTTGTAAAAGATCGCCCAGGACATGATCGTCGCTATGCGATTGACGCGAGCAAGATTGCGCGCGAGCTTGACTGGAAACCAAAGGAAACGTTTGATAGTGGTATACAAAAAACGGTGCAGTGGTATCTCGATAACCCAGCGTGGGTAGAGGGCGTGGTCAGCGGCTCCTACCGCGACTGGTTACAAAAGCAATACAACTAAGCAATGCTTCTTGCTCACCAATAACCCAGATGAATATTCTCGTTTTTGGTAAAGATGGCCAATTGGGTAAAGCCTTTAAAGCTATCTTTGATGAAAGTAAGCTTGAAAAACTGCATCGCATTAGCTACGTTGGCCGTGCTGAATGTAATCTGGCGAACCCCGATGCAATTACGACACTTCTTAATCAAATCAAGCCAGACTTGATCATTAATGCAGCCGCCTACACAGCAGTCGATCAGGCTGAAAGGGAGGTCGACCTGGCCTATGCCATTAATGCCAAAGCCCCTGAATGCATGGCGCAGTATGCAAAAGGCCATAGCGCTACTTTTTTGCACTACTCCACTGATTATGTGTTTGATGGATCTAAAGCAAGCCCATATGAAGCGACAGATGCGCGCAATCCATTGGGCGTATATGGCAAAAGTAAGGCGGCTGGGGAAGTGGGGATTGAGCAGGTTTTTCAAAGTAAGCAACAGCATGCTTCACAGGCGATTGGTGAAGAGTTAAAGGCGCAATACGCGATTTTTCGAACTAGCTGGGTATATGGTGAAGGAGTCAACTTTATTCGTACTATTTTGCGTTTAGCCAAAGAGCGCCAAACCCTCAAGGTGATTGCCGATCAATATGGCGTGCCAAGTAGCGCAAGATGGTTAGCCGAAGTCAGCCTTGCCTTGGTACTCGACGAGAGCAATCAAATCAGGCAATTTTCCTCCGGCATTTACCATGCCGTCCCCTCAGGAGAAACAACCTGGCATGCTTTAGCGTGTTACGCCGTACAGGCAGCGCTGGATAGAGGTGCAGTGCTCCAACTGCGACCCGATGCAATTGAGGCGATCCCCGCAACAGAATATCCCCTACCAGCACCGCGACCGATGAACTCCCGTATGGCGCGAGGAGCCTTGGATGCTTTTCTTACTGATAGGCTGGATGGCTTCGCCAATGTGCCAAAATTGCAGTTATTGCAGCAGTCTTGGGAGCCGCAGGTCGAAGTTTATGTCCAAGACTTGGTACACCGAAAGCTCATTTAACGCATTTAAAGGCAAAGGTATTTAAGGGCATTCATGGTAACAAATCAAAGTAACCCGATTAAACGCAAAGGCATCATCTTGGCAGGGGGCTCTGGAACGCGCCTTTATCCCCTGACGCAGGCTGTTTCTAAACAGCTGATGCCGGTGTACGACAAGCCGATGGTGTATTACCCATTAAGTACGCTAATGCTGGCCGGCATTCGGGATATCTTGCTGATCTCCACTCCGCATGACACACCGCGTTTTACCGAGTTATTAGGCGATGGTTCGCAGTGGGGTCTTAATATCGAGTACAGCGTGCAGCCTTCACCTGATGGCTTAGCGCAAGCGTTTACCTTGGGTAGGTCGTTTGTCGGCAATAGCCCGAGCGCTTTAGTGCTTGGGGATAATATTTTTTATGGCCACGAGTTAGTCGAGCAGCTGCACAGCGCAAATGATCGGAGCAGTGGCGCCACTGTGTTTGCCTATCACGTGAACGATCCAGAGCGCTATGGTGTCGTGGAGTTTGATAAAGACTACAAAGCCCTCTCCATTGAAGAAAAGCCCCTCAAGCCTCGCAGCAACTACGCAGTAACGGGCCTCTACTTTTACGATAATCAAGTATGCGATATTGCGGCTTCAATTAAGCCAAGCGCCCGGGGCGAGCTGGAAATTTCAGACGTGAATCGCGCCTATCTTGAAAAGAATGAGCTCAATGTTGAAATTATGGGCCGTGGTTTTGCTTGGCTAGATACTGGCACGCATGATTCTTTACTCGATGCGGCAGGCTTTATTGCCACACTGCAAAAACGCCAAGGCCTGATGGTGGCTTGCCCTGAAGAGATTGCCTATCGTCAGGGCTGGATTAGTACAGAGGCAGTGCAAAAAGTAGCCGATCAGCTCAAGAAAAACAGTTACGGCCAATATCTCAACAAAATCCTGCTTGAATTAGGCAGCAGCCCTCAGCCGATTTCTTTATCGGCCAAAAGGTAAGTAATGGCTGACGCTAAATTACAGGTAACTCCAACGACCATCCCTGATGTGCTTATTTTGGAGCCCAAGGTGTTTGGTGATAATCGGGGTTGGTTTACTGAGTCGTTTAATGCCCATGATTTTGCAAAGGCAAGTAATCTGCATGTGGAGTTTGTGCAAGACAACCACTCGCTCTCGCGGCAGTGGACTTTGCGCGGCTTGCATTATCAGCTTAAACATACCCAAGGCAAATTGGTTCGAGTTACAGCGGGTTCAGTATTTGATGTTGCAGTCGACTTAAGAAAAGATTCCACGACCTTTGGTAAATGGGTAGGCGTTGAGCTCAGCGCTGAAAACCACAAGCAATTATGGATTCCGCCTGGTTTTGCACATGGCTTCTTAGTTCTCTCGGAGACTGCTGAGTTCTTATATAAAACCACCGATTACTACGACCCCCAAAGCGAAGTCTGTTTATCATGGTGCGATCCAAGTATTAAGATTAATTGGCCTATTCCGCTGGGTAAGCAGGCACTGCTAAATGCCAAAGATGCTGCCGGCCTAGTGTGGGACACTGCCCCGAAGTTCCAAAGAAGCAACCCTTAGCAATAAAACCAGAGTAGGGTGAACGCAAACAATACGATAATGTTCCCATGTCGAAGCAGCAGCTAAATTCATTGCCCACAGTAAGTCTAGCAGATCAAGCACCGAAGATTCTGCTCGTCAAGCTCTCCTCCCTCGGGGATGTGCTACATAACCTGCCTATCGTGTGGGATTTGCGTAAGCGTTTGCCTGGCGCCCAAATTGATTGGATTGTGGAAGAGGCTTATGTGCATTTGCTAGAACCTCTTAGAACAACAGATGCATTCAAAGGAATTGATCGTATTATTCCGGTGGCATTTCGGCGCTGGCGTAAGAACTTATTCTCTATTCGAACGTGGCGGGAGTTTTTTGCGATGCGCAAACAATTGCATTCCACGACTTATGATGTCGTACTCGAGACCCAGGGCTTATTGAAATCTGCATTAGTGTGCGCACTGGCAAAAAAATCAAATAATGCTGTTGTTGCTGGCCTAGGCAATGCAACCGAGCATTCGGGATATGAGCCACTAGCCAGAATGTTCTATACCCAATCGGTCCATGTTCCAGTAAAGTGCCATGCAATTGATCGCTCCCGCTGGGTGATGTGCTCTGCTTTTGATTGGCCAATCCTTAATCGCAATGAGGAGCCACCGCTGTTTTATCCCAGTGACTTTGTAGCGCAATTACCACCGCTGCTATTGGAAGGTTTCAAGAAAACAGCGCAGGGGGGTCCGGCACCCTATGTGCTTTGCTTTCATGCAACGGCAAGGGCAGCCAAGCGCTGGCCCAATGAAAATTGGGTTGAGCTGGGCAAGGTCTTATCAAGCCAAGGTTATCAATTGATCTTCCCGTGGGGCAGCCTTGATGAGATGAAAGTCAGCGCCCATATCGCCAGTCAAATACCGGGGGCGATAGTACCCAGTGCATTTTCAATTGAGGAGGCATACTCGTTGATAGCTCATGCGGCTCTAACGATTGGTGTGGATACCGGCTTAACCCATTTATCGGCTGTATTAAGTAAGACCACTGTGGAAATCTATTGCGATTCCCCTATATGGAAGACCGAAGGCTACTGGAGCAGAGTAATTGCAAATGTGGGGGATGATCAGAGGAGCCCCTTAGTCGATGAAGTGTTGCAAAAAATTGAGGCAATAAAGTCTGACCCCCTCCCAAAAAAGTAATTCGATCTAAAACTAGAGTAAGGCCGCTTTTAACTCATCAAAATGGAGAAGATAGCGATGAAAAAATACCGATTTACCGAAGAATAAATGACTTACGCCTTACGGCAAGCGGAAGGTGGCACTGCCGTTGAAGACATCTGCTGTAGCCTAGGCATTTCCAAAGCGACCTTTTATATCTGGAAGAAAAAGTACGGGGATCTAGGTGCCAGCGAAGTGAGCCGCCTTCGCCAACTGGAAGATGAAAATGCTAGGCTTAAAAGGTTAGTTGCTGACCTCACCCTGAATAAAAAGATATTGCAGGAGGTGATTAGAAAAAAGATCTAAAGCCAGTAAAACGACGCGAACTCGCGCTGTGGATCAGGCAAACCTACGGGTTAGCGATTGATACAGCCTGTCATTTGGCGAAGTTATTGCATTCATGCTGGTACAAGCCCAGAAAAAACGAGCAGTAAGAAGATTTGCGGAGGGAATCGGAGAGATTACCAATGACAAACCTCGCTTTGGTTGCGAACGGATCCATGCTCTGCTTAAGCGTGAATGCTGGCAAATTAATCTCAAACGAGACCATTGCCTATATTACCTAGAGGGTCTACAAGTCAGATGCTCCGGCGTCATAAGAAGAACATGTCTTTGCATCGAGGCAAGCTGCCACCAGCCAGTGGCCCAAACGAACGCTGGAGCTTGGTTTTGTCCATGATCAGCTGGCCAATCGATTGGCTTTTAGGGGGCTTACAGTGGTCAATAACTGGAGTCGCGAGAGTGTGCTAACAGGGACCGGTTTTAGACTGACGAGTCAAGATGTGATTTTGGTTTTCGATCGAGCTACGCAAAGTCGCAGATTATCTGCTTCGATTACGGTGGACCATGGTACGTAATTTACCCCCTTGGTGATGGAGGATTGGGCGCAAGTTAACCGAGTGAGTTTGGCATTTACAAGACCTTGAAAGCCAGCAGATAATGGGTTTTGTGAATTATTTAATGGTTGACTCAGAGATGAATGTTTGAATGTGCATAAGTTCAAATCCATTGAAGAAAGCAAACATATTATTAAAACTTGGAGATGTGATATCAATATAAAAATCATAGCTCACTTGGAAATCTGACCCCAAGTGATTACCTTAAACAAGTTCAGAGATTGTGCTTAAGATGGGGTACGTTCTAATTTGAAACCCTCTACCTTTTTTTGGGGGGGTCCCACAATAGAAAACTCAACTTATTAAATGTAAGAATCTAGGGGGATACACATTTTTAATCTACTGTATAATTGGAACATAAATTAAATTAAATTAAATTAAATTAAAACTATGCATAGCAAAAAGTTTTTTAGTGAAGTTGTATCCATAGCACAAAAAATTGACATAAATGCTATCGAAGAGTTGGCTCAGAACTTAAATAACTTAAGAATGCACAATGGTCGTCTTTTTGTTATCGGAGTTGGTGGAAGTGCAGGTAACTGCAGTCACGCAGTTAATGATTTTAGAAAATTGTGCGGAATTGAGGCTTATGCACCAACAGACAATGTTTCTGAACTAACAGCAAGAGCAAATGATGAGGGGTGGCATACAATTTTTTCTGAATGGTTAAGGGTGAGTAAAATTACCAACAAAGACGCTATTTTTGTATTTTCTGTAGGCGGTGGAAACGTGGATGCCAATGTTAGCCCTAATATTGTTACTGCGTTGAAACTTGCGAAAGAGCGTGGCCTGAAGATTTTTGGTGTGGTTGGCCGGGATGGCGGTTATGCAAAACAAGTAGGTGATTGCGTCATAGTTGTACCTACTGTCAACGATAGTCATGTTACGCCTCATTCTGAAGCTTTTCAGGCTGTGGTGTGGCATTGTTTAGTCTCTAATCCAATCTTGCAACAAGTTGCTACGAAGTGGTAAAAACAATTGTCGAGAAAAGCTATTTTTCTTGATCGGGATGGAGTAATTAACAGTTCGATTATCATAAATGGAAAACCTTACGCTCCAACAAAATTATCAGATTTAGTGATTTTGCCGGGTGTAATAGATTCACTCTCACGTTTTAAATCACATCAATATTTAAATGTTGTCGTGACTAATCAGCCCGACCTTTCAACGGGCAAGCAAACAAAAGAATCTTTGGAAAAAATACATAATTATCTGTACGCTCATTGTCCAATTGATTTGATAAAAGTTTGCGCACATACAGCTGTAAATCGTTGTGAATGCAGGAAGCCAGGAATTGGCATGATCCTCGAAGCGGCGCGTGAGTTAGAAATTAATTTGGTAGAGAGCTTTATGATTGGCGATCGTTGGAGCGATGTAGAGGCAGGCCAAAGGGCGGGTTGCAAAGAAATTTTTTTTATCGATTATGGCTACAATGAGAAAATACCTAAGGGTAAATTTACCGTGGTTAAGTCACTGAAAGAGTGTGCAGATAAAGTTTTTGGTAGTTGCCAGCTAAATTAATTTAATAAGGGGGCTTAATGAAGCTTGGGGTAAAGTTATTTGCTGATGGTGCTGACATAGTAGGAATTAAGGAAATGGCAGCTAATCCAGCTATTTCAGGATTTACGACTAATCCGACTTTAATGCGTAAAGCCGGTGTTTCTAATTACAAAAGCTTTGCAAAAGAAGTTCTGAATATCGTTTCCAATAAGCCAGTATCTTTTGAAGTTTTTGCAGACGATTTTCCAACCATGGAGCGTCAGGCTATGGAAATTGCCTCTTGGGGTCACAATGTTAATGTGAAAATTCCTGTGACAAATACCAAAAGTGAATTTTGTGGACCGTTAGTTAAAACGCTTTCAGATGCAGGCGTTCAGGTTAATGTTACAGCAATCATGACGCTCGACCAAGTTCAGCGGGTCACAGATGCTCTAAATCCCAACACGCCCGCGATTATTTCGGTCTTTGCCGGTCGTATTGCAGATACGGGACGCGACCCAGTGCCAATAATGATAAAGTCAATCGAGATTATGAAAAGTAAACCAAAGTCTGAACTTATTTGGGCCAGCCCACGAGAGCTGCTCAATATTTTTCAGGCAGAAGAAGTAGGTTGTCACATTATTACTGCAACCAACGACATTCTTAAAAAATTGAGTCTTGTGAATAAAGATTTAGATCTTTATTCGTTGGAAACAGTCATGATGTTCTATAAAGATGCTGATGCGGCTGGTTATAAGATCGATGTTTAAATAATATTTCTAATAGGGGTTATATTTTGAAAAAGTTAGTTATTTTTGGTGGAGGCGGTTATTGTGCAAGTGTGCTAATCCCTCAGTTACTGAATGAACAATGGGATGTGACTGCCTTTGATACTTTTTGGTATGGTACTGACCATCTTCCTAAAGTTCCAAATCTAAATATTGTAAAAGGTGATGTACGCGATCTTAAAAGTGTCAAAGAAGTGCTTGTCGGAAAACATTACGTTTTGCATCTGGCTTGCATTTCAAACGACGCAAGCTTTGTGCTTGATGAAAAATTGTCGACATCTGTCAATTTAGATTCTTTTGAACCACTGGTAATTGCGGCCAAAGAGGCCTGCGTTGAAAGATTTGTTTTCGCTTCTTCTAGTTCTGTGTATGGCGTATCGGATTTGCCTAACGTTACCGAAGACCATCCCTTGCTTCCATTGACCCTGTATAACAAATACAAGGGCATGTGCGAACCTCTACTTTTCAAGCATACTAACGATAACTTTGTAGGGGTGGTATTCCGTCCTGCTACCGTTTGCGGCTATGGCCCAAGACAACGTTTGGATCTTTCAGTCAATATTTTGACTAACCACGCCGTAAACAAGAAGAAGATTACTGTTTTTGGCGGTGATCAATTGCGTCCAAATTTGCATATTCAGGATTATGCTGACCTGTGCAAGCTCTTGTTGACAGCGCCTAGTAATAAGGTCAAAAATGAGGTCTTCAATTGCGGTTTCCAAAATATGAGCATCATGAATATTGCTCAGATTGTGAAAAAAGTCGTAGAAGAAATCTTCCCCCAAAATGGTGCTATACCCATTGACGTTACCACTTCAGATGATCCACGTTCTTACCATATAAATTCTGAGAAGATTGAGCGAATTTTGGGTTTTAAGCCGAAATATTCGATCGAGGATGCAGTAAGAGATTTGTGTAATGCGTTTAAAGAAGGCAAGTTACCAAATAGCTTTGATGATAATAGTTATTTCAATGTGCGAACTATGAAGGCAATTGGTGCAAAATGAGTTTACCGATAGCAATCGTTACTGGAGGAGCTGGTTTTATTGGTAGCCATACGGTTGATTTATTGGTGAACGAAGGATTTCGTGTACACGTCATTGATAGTTTAATTGGTGGTCGCCTTGAGAATATCGCGCATCATAAATCAAATCCAGATGTCCTATTCGAAGAGCGGGACATACGAAGCTATCAAGCTAATGATTCATTTTTTAGTAATGCAAAGATTTTGATTCACTTTGCTGGTATCGGAGATATCGTTCCTTCCATCGAGAAGCCTTTAGACTATATGTCTGCAAATGTGCTGGGTACAGTGCATATGCTCGAATGTGCCCGTTATGCAAAAGTCCACAAGTTCGTCTATGCGGCATCTTCCTCATGTTATGGATTGGCTGATGTGCCAACAAATGAAAGCCACTCCGTAGATACCAAGTATCCATATGCACTATCCAAATATCAGGGTGAGCAAGCAGCTCTTCATTGGTGTAAGGTCTACAATTTGCCAGTTAATTCTGTAAGAATATTTAACGCTTATGGAACACGCTCTAAGACGTCGGGTGCATATGGTGCTGTGATCGGTATTTTTTTGAAGCAGAAGTTGGCTGGTAAGCCATTTACAGTTGTGGGTGACGGTAGTCAAATGCGTGATTTTTTGTACGTTACGGATGTTGCACGAGCGTTTTATTTGGCAGCGCTGACAGATCGGTTTGGTCAAATATATAACTTGGGTGCGGGCAAGCCGCAGCCTTTGAATCGACTGGTAGAGCTATTGGGTGGCGAAAAGGTTTATATCCCGAAACGTCCAGGAGAGCCAGATACTACATGGGCAAATATTACAAAAATTACTCAAGAATTGGGATGGCAGCCAGAGATCTCTTTTGAAGAAGGTGTCGCAAAGATATTAGCTAATATTGATTACTGGGAAAGCGCGCCTCTGTGGGATTCGGATTCTATTTCCAGCGCGACAAAGACGTGGTTTGAATTCATGGCAGCGGAAGATAAGAGATGATCGACTTAGCAAGCAAAAATATTTACTTTCACAAAATAAAAAGTGCAGAAGAAATCTCCCAGCTTATTGGGGTATGTCCTCGACAAAAAAAAGTCATTATGTGCCATGGCACTTTTGATGTTGTACATCCTGGGCACATACGTCATTTGCTGTATGGAAAAACTAAGGCTGACATTCTGATTGCAAGTCTTACTTCAGATATTCATATAAAGAAAGGGAATATGAGGCCTTATGTTCCAGAAGAATTAAGAGCACTCAATCTTGCCGCCTTAGAAATGGTAGATTACGTGGTCATTGATCGTGATTCGACCCCGTTACGTAATCTTGGAATAATCAAACCCGATTTCTTCGCTAAGGGTTATGAATATACAGCGGGACAGGTGCACCCTAAGACCCAGGAAGAAATTGAGGTTTTGGATAGCTATGGTGGTGAAATGATCTTTACACCAGGCGACGTTGTCTATTCCTCGTCTGCCTTGATTGAACTTGCACCTCCATCAATTGGTGTTGAGAAATTGCTGACGTTGATGGAAGCAGAGAGACTCACATTTGTGGACTTGAGAAATGCGATTAAAAAACTTAGCGGTATCAGGGTTCATGTTGTTGGTGATACCATCATTGATTCTTATACCTACTGTAGCATGGCTGGCGGTATGAGTAAGACCCCCACCATGAGTGTTAGACTCAACAAAAAAGTCGATTATGTAGGCGGTGCCGGCATTGTCGCAAAGCACCTTTGTGCTGCAGGCGCAGTGGTTACATTTTCTTCCGTCTTGGGCGATGATGATTACGGCCACTTTGTTCAAGAAGACCTTAAGTCGTCGGGCATTAATTTTTTGCCAATTATTGACTCAACCCGCCCAACGACCAACAAGAATGCAATCGTTGTTCAGGACTACCGGCTTTTGAAGGTTGATACATTGGATAATAGGTCTATTTCAGACAAGATTCTTGTAAAAATAAAGGATCAAATTATGGAAATTGATTCCGATGCGATTGTATTCTCTGATTTCAGACACGGCATCTTTAATCGGTCAACCATTCCTGAGCTAACCAAATCAATACCAGATAGAGTTTTTAAAGTAGCAGATAGTCAGGTGGCCAGCCGTTGGGGAAATATTCTCGAATTTCAGGGGTTTGATCTCATTACACCTAATGAACGTGAGGCAAGATTTGCCCTTGGTGATCAGGATTCAGTTTTAAGACCGTTGGCATTGGAGTTACATGAGAAGTCAAACGCCAAGACGCTTATCCTAAAATGTGGTGATCGAGGGATTATCACCTATCGATCGACCCCAGTGGATTACAAAGCCTTCTTTAACATTGAGAGTTTTGCTGATCAGGTTGTTGATGCGGTTGGTGCGGGCGATGCTTTACTATCCTATGCCACTCTGACGATGGTCGCAACGGGCAACGAGGTTATCGCGTCAATTCTTGGTAACTTAGCCGCGGGAATAGAATGTGAGCATGATGGTAATTGGCCAGTGACACCAAATCTCCTTCTCAAGAAAATTGATGACATTGAGAAAAAAGCCAGCTATGCCTAAGGTAATTTAGATGAGAATCATTATTGTTGGGATGGGCGTTCAGGGACATAAAAGGCAAAATATAGCGGGTAAGGATGTTGTTGCAATAGTGGATCCGGTGTTTACTGAGGCAACGTATGACCATATTGAAGACGTCCCCTTAAGAGACTTTGATGCCGCTTTACTTTGTATACCTGATGAACCAAAGATCTCTATTATTGAATATCTGCTACTAAACAAGAAACATGTCCTTGTCGAAAAACCTCTTTTTGCAGCTAATCCGAGTGATCTATTAAGATTGAAAGTGCTTGCGGAAGAAAATTCCATAACATGCTATACAGCATACAATCATCGTTTTGAACCACACTTCATGAAAATGAAGGATCTCATTGATTCGGGTTTTTTAGGGAGGATCTATAGCGTACGTTTGTTCTATGGTAACGGTACTGCGCGTCTTGTTCGTGACTCAGCCTGGCGAGATCAAGGCGCAGGAGTTTTGCCTGATTTGGGGTCTCACTTGCTTGATACTATCAATTATTGGTTTGGCAAGTACTTTGATGGATTCACAATTCACTCTGCCAACTGCTTCGAAAATATTTCATACGATCACATTACGTTCGGAAGTAACGCTGGTCCTTTGATACAGTTTGAGTTGAGCCTCTTGTCTTGGAGAAACCACTTCTACGCAGATATATTTGCAGAAAATGGTAGCGCTCATATCAATTCATTATGTAAGTGGGGTCCGAGCACCTTCACCGTTCGTGAAAGAAAGCTTCCTAGCGGTCGGCCAGTAGAGGAATCTGTTACGCTAGTTCAGTCAGACCCAACCTGGAATCTTGAATACAAACATTTTAATAAATTGTGCGAGTCTGGACTTAATAATCTTGAAAATGATATCTGGATTAACAATACACTACAAAAACTCTCCCCCATTAGCTCAATTAAATAAAAGACAACATGCTGAAGCATCTAAACACAGAAGAAAAAAAACCTAAACGCGTTGTGATTTTGGGTAGCTCAGGATTCATAGGCTCCGCTATACATAATTTACTAGAGAGGAATCAGATACCTGTTTTAGGGATAGCAAGTAAAGACCTAGATTTGATGAGTCCTGATGCTGGAAAAAAGCTGACAGAAATAATGAAGACCGAGGATGTGCTGGTATTCATTTCCGCAATAGCACCTTGTAAGGACTCAGGGATGCTGCTGAAAAATATACAGATTGCAAAGAGCGTGTGTAATGCTCTTGAGGAAAAACCAGTTGCGCAAGTTGTTTACATTAGCTCTGATGCAGTTTATGGAGATTCTGACAAGCCGATTTCAGAATTTTCATGCGCCGAACCCGGTTCTGTTCACGGCGTAATGCATCTAGCCCGTGAGATTATCTTGAAGCAAGTCTACCCTGGCCCCCTAACTATTGTTCGACCAACTTTGGTTTATGGCCTTAATGATCCTCATAATAGTTACGGCCCTAACCGTTTCCGCCGATTGGCAAGAGCTGGCATGGAAATTGTTTTGTTTGGCGATGGTGAGGAGCGCCGAGATCATGTTGACGTAGAAGACATTGCGGAGCTCGTTGTAAAGATTATTTTGCGAAAAAGTACGGGATTAATAAATGCTGTATCAGGTGAAGTTGTGTCGTTTCGAGAACTAGCTGATCTCATGTCGAGGTTCTTTGAGCCTTCAGTTGCTGTCAAAGCTAGCCCTAGAAGCGGACCTATGCCACATAATGGATATCGCGCCTTTGATAATGCGGCACTTACTAAGGCCTTCCCCGGACTTAACTTTAAATCTTGGAGACAGGGCCTAGCGCAGGTTAATGAGCAATTTAAAGCACAGGTCAGTAAATGATTTTGCCTACCATCGGATTTGCTGGGATGACGCACCTAGGTCTTGTATCTGGTGTATCAGCTGCTGAAAAAGGTTTTAATCTAGTCTGCTATGACCCTGACACAAGTCGAATTGCGGATATCAATCAACTTAAATTGCCTGTTTCAGAGCCAAAGCTTGAGGATTTGATCAAAAAAAATCGAAAACAAATCATTTTTACTTCAGAAATCTCTGAGCTCAGGAATTGTGATGTCGTGTTCGTTGCTCCAGATGTTGCTACTGACGATCAAGGGCAAAGTAAACTGACAACAATTAATATTTTGTTGGATACTGTGTTTGCTGAGACTCGACTCGATACAGTTATAGTAGTTTTATCGCAAGTTCCACCAGGATTTACTCGCAGCAAGCAGAATTCAGGTAGAGCCCTCTATTACCAAGTGGAAACTTTGATTTTCGGTCTGGCTGTAGATCGTGCTCTCCACCCTGAAAGGTATATGATCGGATGTGCCGACCCTAAACAACCGCTCCCAGAAAGCTACCGTATAGTTTTAGAAACCTATAGCTGTCCTCTGTTACTCATGCGCTATGAAAGTGCTGAACTGGCAAAGATCTCAATCAACATGTGTTTGGTGGCATCAGTAAGTACCGCTAATACCTTGGCAGAGCTTTGTGAAAAAATCGGTGCTGACTGGTCAGAAATCATCCCAGCTCTTAAACTCGACAAGCGCATTGGGCCACATTCATACCTTTCCCCGGGCTTGGGTATAGCTGGCGGTAATCTGGAGCGAGATTTAGCCACTGTCTGCAATTTTGCAGATCAGTATGGCACAGATGCGGGCGTTGTTCGTGCTTGGTTAGTTAATAGTTGGCACCGTAAAAACTGGGCAGCTAAGACCTTGCGCCAAGCCCTACCCATTAATAAAAAGGATGCTGTCGTTGCTGTGTGGGGCTTAGCTTATAAAGAAAATACCCATTCTACTAAGAACTCACCATCGTTAGTAGCCATCTCTCAGTTGCAAGATATGCAACTGCGCATTTATGATCCAATTGTTCTTTGGAATGAGGAATGGCACTCGAAAACGGTGGTTTGTTCATCTTTAATGGATGCCTTAGAGGGGGCTGATGCACTGATGATCATGACACCATGGCCTGAATTTAAACTAATAAATCCAATGGAGATTTTAGAGAAGATGAAGGGTAATCTAATTTTAGATCCTTATTCAATATTGCCATTAAATGTAACCTCAAATGTTGATATTGACATTTATACGCTTGGCCGTAGTCCGACTAACCTTAGCAGTTCATCTAGTTAAGTTAGAAAAATATGCCTGAAATTGATCTTCTTAAAGCCCTCCCAAAAACTAAACGCAACATCCAGAAGCGATCTGACGCAAAAGACCCCGCAGTTGTTGCTATTGCAAAGCAATATGGTGAAATGTATTGGGATGGTCCGCGCGAATACGGATACGGCGGCTATCGTTATGACGGTAGGTGGCGCCTTGTTGCAAAAGATCTAATTGCACACTTTGAATTGAAGCCGGGCATGCGTGTACTTGATGTTGGTTGCGGGAAAGGTTTCCTTGTTAAAGATTTGATGCTTGAATGTCCTGGACTGGAAGTTTTTGGGTTGGATATATCTCTTTATGCACTTTTGAATTGCGAACAGGAGGTTGTTGGTCGACTTCATTTAGGTACGGCAGAAAAAATACCTTTTCCTAATGGAAGTTTTGACTGCGTAATTTCTTTAAATACAATCCACAACTTTACTAGATCAAGGGCAGTTAATGCAATGAAGGAAATTCAGCGATTATCCAATGGCCGTGCTTTTGTTCAGGTCGACAGTTACTTTACCCCTGAGCAGAAGGAAATTTTTGAGAGCTGGGTTTTAACAGCTGAATTTCACGATTATCCTGATGGTTGGCTTAAGGTTTACGAGGAGGCAGGATATACAGGTGATTACTTTTGGACAATTATCGATTAATAAATGAAAAGAGATCTTCTATGAAAACTTACGTGATTCTTGGTGGCGGTGGTTCATTTGGCATACACGCAGCGAAATATTTGTTGGATTATGCAAATCCAAACCGAGTAATTGGAATAGGTCGAAATCCTTTGCGCCCTGAACCATTTACTCTTGGAATTGAAAAAAATCCAAATTATGAATACTACGCATACCATTTGACATATGAGATGGACCTGTTGCTTGAATTACTTGATAAGATTAAGCCAGATATCATTGTTAACTTTGCCGCTCAGGGTGAAGGTGCTGTGTCATGGAAACACTCTTGGCGTTTTTTTGAGACTAATTCAATGGCGCTTGCAAAGCTTTGTGAAGAGTTAATGAAGCGTGATTGGTTAGAGAGATTTATCCAAATAGGAACATCAGAGATGTATGGCTCTGTAGCTCATGCAACCAAAGAAGATGAGCCAATCAAGCCCACAAGCCCATATGCCGCTTCAAAAGTTGCATTTGACATGTATCTTATGTCCGTTCATCAGTTCCTCAAGTTTCCAATGAATATTATTCGACCGTCAAATGCTTACTGTCCGGGGCAGTTGCTTCATCGGGTAATTCCTAAAGCAATCATGTGCGGACTTACCGGAAAAAAACTTCCGCTACAGGGCGGTGGGCGTGCTGAGAAGTCATATATACATGCAAGGGATCTTGGTCGTGCAATTCATCTTGTGGCGGAGAAGGCGCCGCTAGGGAGGATATATAATGCTGGACCGAATCATCCAACTAGTATTCGTAAAGTAGTGGAGTTATGCGCCGATGCCCTCGACATGCCTTTTGAGCAATTATGTGAAATGGCCCCGGACAGATTGGGACAAGATTCAAGGTATTGGCTCGATTCAAGTGCGATAAAGAATGATATTGGTTGGCAGCCTATAATAGATTGGAATGAGGGACTGGCCGAGATGGTGGAGTGGGGACAACGCTACAAGGATCAGTTGATCGGATGGCCAATGGATTACACGTTACGCGGTTAATATAATTTTAGAAATTTCTCATGACCATGGCTAATTCTATTTTTGATGTAGTCTCTTCCAGACAGCGCTGCATAAAATATCGGCGAAGAATTCTTGACATATCGCAGAAGGTGAGTGCCCTGCATGCAGCACCCGCCTTTTCTTGCGTCGAGATGACGGACGTCATTTATCATGGGTTAATGTTCCGTTATCAAGGAAATAATTATAGAGACGTGTTCTTGATGTCTAAAGGACATGGATGCATGACCCAGTATGTTCTTCTCGAGGATATTGGAATCCTTGATGAGGAAGAGCTTAATCGATATTGCACGCCCGAGGGTTTTTTGGGCGCACATCCAGACCGCGGTAATCCAGGGATTGAGGCTTCTACTGGCTCTCTGGGACATGGTATGGGCATGGCTGTCGGTATGGCTTACGCTGAAAAATTAAAACAAACAGAGTCTAAAGTATTTGTAGTGCTTTCTGATGGTGAGTTACAGGAGGGCTCTTCATGGGAGGGGGCCATGATGGCTGCCAACCTGAATCTTGATAACTTACTCATATTTATTGATTTAAATGATTTTGGTGGTATGCATCGGATGAGCGAATACCATCAAGCTTTTTACCCCCTAAAAGAAAAATTTGAAGCTTTTGGATGGGAAGCAGTGATTGTAAACGGCCATGATGCAGAAAGTATTTATAAGGCCACTTGTTCTCGTTCAGGTGCAAAACCTTTTGTATTAATTTGCAATACGGTAAAGGGTCGAGGTGTCTCTTATATGGAAAATGTCCCAATCTGGCACTACCGATCGCCCACCAAGGAGGAGTACCTAAAAGCTATTAACGAACTAACCGAGGTTTTTGAATGAGAAATACTTTCGCAAAGACCTTTTATGAGGCGGCTCAGGCCGACCCTCGTTTATGTGTGGTGGTTGCTGATATATCACCTGCTGGTGCTATGGACCAGTTTCGCCAGCAGTTTCCAGATCGCTTTATAAATACCGGAGTTGCTGAACAGATCATGATTGGAATGTGTGCCGGTATGTCGATGAGAGGGCTAAGACCCTTTGCATATACGATTGCAACATTTAGTTTGTATCGCCCCTTTGAATTCATTCGCGATGACCTTTGCTACCAAAACCTCCCTGTAACGGTAGTTGGTATCGGCGGGGGTGTTACCTATTCGACTCTTGGCTGCACCCATCATGCTCAGGAAGATGTTGCAGTAGCCAGCGCAGTTCCAAATCTTAGGGTTGTCGCGCCATGTGATCCGGACGAAACACGCCTTGCTACACTGTGGTGTATCAATCAGGATGAGGGCCCAGTTTATCTGCGACTTGGCAAGGCTGGTGAGCCTAATCTTTCGGACGGCACTTCCGAGCCATTTGAGTTTGGCAAGTTACGCTATCTTCGGCGCGGAAAGGATGTATGCGTAATTGGATACGGCCCCATCTTGAAAATAGGGTTAACACTTGCTGACATTTTTCAGCAAAAGGGCAAATCAGCATCTGTGATTTCAGCTCATACCTTAAAACCGCTGGACGATACAGGTATTCGTCATATGCTTATGAATCATAAGCAAATCGTGATACTTGAGGAAATGGTGCCACGAGGCGGTCTTGCAGATGCTGTGCGGATCGCTGCATGGGAACTTGGGGCTCGTTGTCAAATAGATTCTTTTGCACTCAAAGACGAGTTTATCCATTGTTACGGAACGCACGAAGATATTCTCGCCGCCCATGGTTTGGCCTTGCCTGAAATCATTTCTCGTCTAAAAATCGCTTAATGGATATTGAGGACCTCGTTGGGCGCATCAGGGACCCTAAACCTGCCATTGAGGGAGGCCAAAAGGTACGCCCTCATCCCATGCCGACTAGACAGGCTTTTGGAAAAGCCGAATATGAAATGCTTAAAGAGGCTATCCACTTTTATAGTAATCAAGGGGCCGACCCTGGCTATCAGGGACCGTTTGAGCAACGCTATTGTGAGGATTTTGTCGCAACCATGGGTGGAGGATATGCCGATGCTGTTGCAACGGGAAGTGGTGCCGTTTTCCTTGCATTGGCAGCATTAGCTTTGCCAAAGGGAAGTGAGGTAATCGTTTCACCGATTACTGACCCAGGATCTATTGCCGCCATCACCATGAATGGGCTCAAGCCACGTCTTGCCGATGCGCGATTAAATGATTACAACATGGGAGTCGAACAGTTTCTTGCTCGTATTAGCCCCAATGTTTCAGCCGTTCTGGTTGTGCACTCTGCTGGTCAGGCAACGAATGTAGACCGAATTACCCAAGAGGCCTGGAAGCTGGGTATCCGCGTTGTGGAGGATTGTAGTCAGTCGCATGGGGCACAGATCATGGGTCGGCCAGTGGGGACTTTTGGTGATATTGCCGCATTCTCCACCATGTATCGCAAGATTCACATGACAGGCGGCTCCGGTGGCGTGGTTTATAGTCGTAACCGAGATCTTTTTCGCCAGGCGCTTGCGCACGCTGATCGCGGTAAACCAAGATGGCTGGAGGGATTCGATGATCGTAATCCCGAAACCTTCCTTTATCCAGCAATGAACTGGAATACAGATGAGCTTTCCTGTGCAATTGGGGTTGCATCGCTTCGCCGGCTGCGTGACACCATAGTGCGGCGACAAACTTTCGTCGCTGAACTTGCGGCACTCATAGACGAAATGGATACTATGTTTTCTATGTTGCCTTGGACTCCAGCTAGCTCACCCTTTATTATTCCAATATTTGTTGATCCTAACCGAAGCAATAAGCCGAAGCGAGAGGTTGCTGAAGCCTTGCGTGCTGAGGGTATTGATCTTAATCCTCACTATCGATATGTTGTTGCTGAGTGGGATTGGCTAAAGCCGTATCTTGCAGATGATTTTGGCACCCCAGAAGCAGTATCTAGTCGAAATCGAAGTTTTTGTCTTTATTTGAATGAGAACTATGGCAATCAGGAAGCTGAAGATGTTGCCGTGGCGATGCTTAAAATTCAGCAAGCTTGGGGCAAGCCGCAGTCCTCGGTTGTCAGAAAAACCATTTCAATTCGCAGTGCTTAAATGAGCGTGTCAATAATATAGGAGTCTTATACGTGATTGTTCTTGGACTACATGGTGGGGTTACAGTCGGGCAGCATGAGCCAGCCGCAGCACTATCGATTAATGGCAGAATCGTTGCTCTATGCGAGGAGGAGCGTTATCTAAGGATCAAGTCATGCTATGGTTACCTTCCAGAGAAATCAATCAAGGCGTGCCTGGATATTGCTGGTATCGATTTCAAGGATATTGACTTGGTAGTCACGCCTGGAATCACTTATAAAGATTTTCCAGATCGCTGGCGTAACTATTTACAGCATCTTTTCGGTAGCTGTCCTCGAATCGAATCTGTAAATCATCAGAAAGCCCACGTGGCAAGTGCCTTTTATGGTTCCGGAATGGAAGAGTCCCTTTGCTTGTCTCTTGATGCATCGGGAGATGGGCTTGGGGGGCTTGTTGCCTATGCAACTCAAACAAACGGGATCAAGGTCCTAGAAGAGATACCCACGCTGAACTCACTGGGGTATTTTTACACACTCATGACCTATTACTGCGGCTTTGCCGATGGTGACGAGTACAAGCTTATGGGGCTAGCACCTTACGGGAAGTCGGATATTGACCTAACGCGGATTATCCATCCAGTACCCGGGGGTTGGGAGTTTGACTGGTCATTTGTACGTGATGATCCAGCGCCACGTTCGCCATTTGAGCCGCAGTATTCACGCCAAATGGAAAAAGTCCTAGGCAGGCCGAATCGACTTCCCAATCAACCATTCGATGATTATTATCGGAACATTGCAGCGAGTACTCAGGCGCTGATGGAGAAGTGTTTGTTAAGCTTGGTTGATAGCACGAAACAAAAGCATCCACAGAGTCGTAATCTGTGCTACGCGGGCGGGGTGGCACTGAACTGTTCGGCAAATCGATCTCTATTGGGTAGGGGTGATTTTGACAATATTTACGTCTCTCCCGTCTCTTCCGATAGGGGATTAGCACTAGGTTGCGCCTATCTAGGAGCGACTATGCTGGGTGATAAGCCTTGGCCGCTAGTTGACGCTTATTTGGGGAGTTCTTATACCGCAGGGGAAATAGAAAAGGAACTCAAGGCAAACGGGGTTATTTATCGGGTTATCGATGATCCGGCTGAAGAAGGTGCAAAGCTTTTGGAGCAGAAAAAAATTCTTGGCTGGCATCAAGGACGTTCGGAGGCGGGTGCGCGAGCGCTTGGTAATCGGTCGATCTTGGCAAGCTGTGTTGATACTGGCATGCGTGATCTTGTTAATGCGCGTATTAAATATCGAGAGGAATTTCGTCCATTCGCACCAGCGATACTTCAGGAGGAGACCCCGAAGTTTTTTGATACTCAGGGGATTGATGATTTCCCCTATATGACCTTTACGCTAAACGCACGACCTGAAAAAAACCAATCTATTGGTGCGGTAGTTCATGTGGATGGGACATCTCGCGTTCAGACGGTTCGAAGCTCAAATAACGAGATCTATTACGAATTAATACGCAAGTATGCAGCTAAGAGCGGGACCCCAGTGATCATGAACACTAGCTTTAATCTCAAAGGCCAACCCATTGTTGAAACTCCGCGTGATGCGCTAATGACATTCTTTGGTTGCGGCCTTGATGCGTTATTTATTGGCAATTACCTCGTTGAAAAAAAACTATAAACATCCAAAAAAGTCTAAGGTAATCGTTGATTAATCTAGCCACTAAGCTCGGTGACCTCGGCATACCGCATGACGCCCCCATCCTAGTCCATAGCTCATTTAAACAAATCGCAAAGGAAGGTTTTACCCCGGAACAGGTTATACAAACCCTATTAGATCATTCGTCAGCAGGTACTTTACTAATGCCCACGATGTCATGGCGTTATGTAAAGTCCGAAAAATCTCAATTTGATGAGTTAAAGACACCTTCCAATACTGGGATTCTGTCCGAAGTTTTTCGTACTAGATACGCAACTCGTCGCAGTTTGCACCCAACACATTCTGTTGCAGGCTATGGATGTTCAGTGGATTGGTTTCTTAATGAGCATCACCTTGACCTTACTCCCTGTTCAGCCCGAAGCCCCTTCGGAAAAATAGTGGAGTCTGATGGCTGGGTATTGATGCTAGGGATTGGATTTGACTGTTGTACTCTTATTCACCATTGCGAGGAGCTAGTTGCCCCGCAAATTTACCTAAGGCCACTTACGGAAACTGAAACCTACACCTGCATTGACCGGCATGACACTCATTACAGCGTAAAATTGCAGAGACACCTTCTACTTCATAGAGACTACTGGCAGTTTCAAGATCAACTCGCTTTTTCTGGACTTCTCAAACTAGCCTATTGGGGTTCTGTTACATGCAGGGCATTTCGGGCTCGTAACCTTTTTGATGTAACAATGAAAACCTTAAAAAATCATGCCGATGCCATACTTGCCAAGCCTGGTCAACGATACAGAAGAATGTAATGCTCCCTATTAATGACGCAGTAGCAGCTATTCTTGTATATGAAGACGGCAGAATTTTGATGCAACTTCGAGATGACCGTCCAGATATCTGGTACCCGAACCACTGGGGGCTCTTTGGTGGAGGTGTTGAGGTGGGGGAAAGTCCTGAAGAGGCGCTTCGTAGAGAGCTGTATGAAGAGCTGGAATTGGTAAAGCAACCCACCAGGCCTCTTGCAAAATTCGATTTTGACTTAAGTCCGATAGGGCATGGCAAAGCCTTCCGGAGTTATTTTGAGGTGCAAATAGATGCTGCCGATATGAACAAAATCTGTATTCATGAAGGCAAAGAAGCCAGATTATTTGAAGTCAGAGAAGTATTATCAGAAATTCGTATTACGCCGTATGATGCTTTTGCTCTTAAGTTATTTATTGACCGAATTAATTTTCGTGATTAATTTCAGTACTAGAAATTAGGTTTTATATTATGGCTGATAAAATTTTTTGATATTGGAAATGCATTAATTAATTTTTGAGGTTCATTATCAGAAAATAATTGAGTATCAGTAATTCTACAAAATGGATTTTCAAATGGACCGGTTTTAAACAATAATTCAACATCTAAATAATCTTTAAAAATTATTGCAAGTTGATTAAAATTTACAGCTTGTATACTAATAAAATTTTTACTTTTATTGTTAATTTTATAACAGGAGCTATATTCAAGTGGTAAAACAATCAATGAATGTCCACCTATGTTTTTTGATGTAACTTGGATATTATTTAAAGGTGTAAATCTAATAATGGTGTTAGATGCAGGGACTAAATTAAATTCAAGTTTTTTTGGAAGATAAACTATTTTTGAAAAATCAAAATTCTTATTTAGTAAATTATTTACCAATATGTTAGCATCATTTATGACCTCATAGGTTACAGGTGAGTACGAACCAATATTAGGATTACCAATCTCATATAAATAAATCTTTATTTTTTCATAATGGCGAATATTAAGTGGAATAAGATTATCAATTAATCTGTCAGTGAACATATATTTAACTCCATACAAGGCAAGAATATTTAAGTTAGGATTGGTGAATAGAATAATGTTTCTAATTTGTTTATCTTGAGGCCTTGATAGGGAGCGTGAGAAAAGAAAATAAGATGAAGGTGATATCGTTTGACCGTATTCTTGAAGTGTGGGAATTTGTTCGGACCAAGGCCCAATAAATCGAAAATCGGTTTTTGAAATATTAAATAAATGATAATCAAATGAATGTAAATTTGACCAGTTAACACTATTAAGATCTTGTGTTCCAGTAAATGTTGCTAATCTACCTCTAAAAGTATTATTTTCACCTAGAGAAATTTCATTTTTTACTATATTGATTAAATCATTAGTAGAAGGGTTTGAAAAGCTAGTACTGTATGTTAAAGGACGCTTATAAATTATTAAAAAATACAGTATCAATATAAATAAAAAAATTAACAATGCTATGTTAATCTGAATAATCGAGATCTTATCAAAAAATTTTAAAGATACTTCATTTATTTTACTAAAAATTACTAATGATAAATCACTTATTATTTTAGTAAAACATAAAATAAAGAAAATATAAAAAGGGACTTCGAAATAAAGCATAGATGGCCCAGAATAAGTATTACTATTAGATAGTATATATCCAACGCAAAGAATAAAAGAGCAAACAGATAAAATGTAATATTTTAAATTTTGATAAGCTTGTTTATGAGAAAATAAACCTATGATCAAATATAGTACAGTTGAGATAAATATAATACTACCAAAATCTTCGTGAAATAAGATGCTAATATTATAAGTTGACATTTGACCTCTGAACAATTCACTTTTAAAGAAAAATGGAACAGAGTGTGTAGCGATTCCAATAAGAAAAAATATAGACCCATTAATTAAATTAAAGATTACAGAACTGAATAATATAATAAATGTATGAAGTTTATTTGAATTATTAGAATAATAAATATAACAAGTAGTAATTATAAAGTAAGGAAAAAAAATAACAGAAAATAATGGGTTTGAAGCTATAAATATCAAAAGAGATAAATTAAATATAATTATCCAAATTACTAATTTAATTAAGCTATTTTTATTTATAATTAATATATAAAGGCATAAATTTATAAGAAGTAATGATTCTGCAAGGTGAGGTAAAAGACTGAATATTGGATAAAACCTATGCGGCCAGAATATGGGAAAAATTAAAATAATACTGATTAATCCAGAAATAATACCGGTTGCTCTTTTGAACTTAAATATTTTTGAACAAATAAGTGATGAAATAAAAAGTTCAAATGAAAAAAATAATGAACTAAAAAATTTATTAACTTCACCAAAAATTAGGTTTTGTATTTGATAAGAAAAGTTTAAACTAGAATTTATAATAGCTGTAAAGTTACCCAGCCCACTTAAGGGATCTAAGCTTAATGTCAAAGTTATTGGATTATTAAGTTGTTTATTTATTAACATCTTAATCCAGGTACCATCAAGTCCATTAAATAAGATGTAAGAATTATGGTACAGAAAATATATAATAATAAATAAAATACTTATAAAAGTAATTATATTTTTTAAATTTATATCTTTAAGAATTTTATAATTTATTAAGTTCATTTTTTTATCGTTTTTTAATAATTTATTAAGTTCATTTTTTTATCGTTTTTTAATAATTTATTTTCGGTGAATTCAACTGCGTAGCGCATCTTTGAACAATTTGGTATAGAAGCCAAGGATTTTTTGGTAATCAAGTTAGACCTTCAATTCAAAGTAGCCATGACCTATCGGATATCGAGTAGAATTTAAACGATATCAGATTTCCCTCATGAAAGTCGAAGTAATCCATAGCCCAGCCTCTAAATCGGTATAAGTGAATTATTTCTAGTGTACTGGCGGCGCAATACCAGCAATCGGGGTTATATCCGTCCCAAGCAGTCATGCCTGTTAGCAGAGGGTCGTTCCCTGGCCTCACACAATGCTACCCAGATTGCTACTACCGACCGACTGGGCAAGGCAGTTGATTGCCTCTTAGAGCAGTAGAGCCCCGTCCAATTTCCAATCAAATCGCGGCATTAGACATGAAATGATTTACCGAAATGTGTACGCTGATAAAACCGCTGGTGGTAACCTGTATCAGCAGCTTCGTTGATAAAAAAGCAAGAGAGCGCTATGCCAGGGGCCGTGATCGCAGAGGTTAAATTGTAGATAGAGGGCCCATTAGTGAGCGCATAGCCCACATTGAGACTCGAACCCAAATCGGTAACTGGGAAGGTGGCACCGTAATTGGATCAACCCATCAACAAGCCATCGTGACCTTAGTTGAGCGCAAGAGCGGCTATGCCGTTCTGGCCAAGGTTAAGAACAAAACATCAGATTTAGTGAGCCAGGCCATTATTACCAAATTAAACTCCGTGACCCCACTCGTTAAAATTCTG
>Ga0164294_10000554_pt1 | contig 35571 bp, 12 predicted proteins | sample GEODES005metaG_FD_111479 | JGI IMG/M metagenome (GOLD analysis project Ga0164294, IMG submission 111479) | Oligotrophic lake water microbial communities from Sparkling Lake, Wisconsin, USA - GEODES005 metaG | ecosystem: Environmental > Aquatic > Freshwater > Lake | place: USA: Sparkling Lake... | reverse complement strand
GCGGAAGGTTCCTTCCACGTCGCGGCGGCCACCACGCTCGATGTCACCGGCCAGATGACCGGCGGCTCGGGCCTGACCATGAACCTGCCGGGTTCCCTGACCTTGAGCAGCCACCAGTTCTACACTGGCGCTACCACCGTGAACAACGGCACACTGAAGCTCAGCGGCGGCAATCACACCATTTTCCCCGGCGGTGCGCTGACCTTGAACCAGAGCGCGGGCGGCACCACCACCTTTGACCTCAATGGCACCATCCAGCAGGTGGGCACCATCACCAGCACGAACACCACCGTCCCCGGCTTGGGCGGCACCATCGTAAACACCGCCGGAACCACCGCCAACCTGGTCACCAACGCCAGCGGCGGCACCTTTGTCGGTAGCATCAATGGCAACATCAACTTCACCCGTCTCGCGGCCGGCAACCTGACCCTCGGCGCCCCCAGCAGCTACACGGGCGTCACCAACATCCTCGGCGGCGGTCTCCTCCTGCGTGACAACGCCACCCTGCTCAACACCAGCGCTCTCAACATCAGCTACGGCTCCCTGCTCTTCCGCAACCAGGACAACATCCTCATCGACAACACCAACCGCATCAACGACGCCGCCCCGATCTCCATGAGTGGTGGCACCATCGACTACCATGGCCGTGCCAACAGCAACAGCAGCGAGCAGCTCGGTGCCCTGACCCTCGCCAAAGGGGCCAACACCATCAACGCCACCATTAACCTCCTCGGCCAATACCAGACCGCCGACCTCAGCTTCACCAGCCTCACCCGCACCGCCGGCACGACGCTCAATTTCACTGGCGGTAATGGCGCCCTCGGTGCCGCAGGCAGCAACCCGCGCATCCTCTTCAACACCCCGCTGGCCAACAATGCCTCCAGTGTGCTCGGTGCCTGGGCCATCGCCAACAGCACGGATTACGCCGCCTACAATGTCGCCCAGGGCGCAGGTGCCGTCGGCACCGCTGGTTATGTCGGCTACGACACCGGCTTCGCCAGCGGCAACATCACCCAGATCCTCGGTGCCTCCACGGCCGTGACCACCAACCTCTCCGCCAACACCACCACCGGTCTCCTCCGGCTGGCCGGAAATACCTTCAACGATGTCACCTTCAGTTCCGGTTCCATCGTCCTCAACCTCGAACAAGGCGGCCTGCTCCGTTCCAACAACACCTTCGCCTCCACCATCGGCACGCCCACCGTCCGCGGTGTCCTCACTGCCGGCGGCACCGAAGTCAGCGGCACCCGCGAGTTGATCATTTACAATACCGCCACGGCCAACCCCACTTCCGCCGCCACGTTCACCTCCGTGTTGAGTTCCCCCGTCGTCACCGGTGCCTCGACGCTCGGCTTCCAGCCCGGCATGACCATCACCAACGCCAGCTTCCCTGCGGGGACCAAGGTTCTCTCGGTGGACAACGAGTTCCAAATGACGTTGACCAACAACGCCACCGCTGCCAGCGGCACCAACACCCTGGTTGCAGGTTCCCTCGACGGCGGCTCGACCACCATCAACCTGCCCACCGTCACCGTCGCCTCCACGACCGGCATCACCCCAGGCATGACCATCACCAATGCCAACTTCCCCACTGGAACTTTCGTGGTGTCCGTTGACAGCGCTACTGGCCTCACCCTGAGCCAGAATGCCACCGCCACCGCCGCCACCCAGACCTTTGTCACCGGCATGAGCAACACGATCGTCCACTCGGTCATCGCCAACAACGGCCTCGGCAACAGCGTCCAGCTCGTCAAATCCGGTGCCGGTATCCTGAACCTCTCTGCCGCAAACACCTACACCGGCGGCACCATCGTCAATCAAGGCACCCTGAACCTCGTCAGCCCCGGCACGGCGGGTGTCGCCACCAACGTCGTCATTCCCGGCAACCTCACCATCGAAGGCGGTGTTAACGGTGCAGCTGCCACCGTCAATGTGATGACTAACGTCGGCCAGATCGCGGCCACGAGTAATGTGACACTCAATGCCCGTTCCGCTCTTAACTTCCAGAGTGTTCCCGGATCTACCCTGAGCAACACGCTTGCGAGCTTGACCCTTAACAATCTCGGCAGCGACACTGCCGGGCCCACGGTCACTAATTCCATTGGGACCACTTTGAGCCTGACCAGTGGCACACCAATCACGGCTACCTCCAACAACGCTTCCACCGTGGCGACCATTAGTGGTGGCACCGTGCGCCTCAGCAATGCGGTCAACACGATGAGCGTGGGAGCTATTGTGCTGCCTAGCACCTCGACCGTTTACAATGACATCACTGCAACCCTGAACATCACGTCGCCTATCATCGGTGCAGGCGGTAGCACCGCCATCACCAAGACGGGCAATGGCCTGCTCCAACTCTCCCCAAGCTCCGCCTTTGGTAACGGTGCTACAACCATTGGTTCCACGACGCTGACCTTGCCTAGCACGGCGGGATTGACGATCGGCCAGGGTGTCAGCGGCACCGGTATCAATGCCGGCTCCTACATCATCGCCATCGTCAATGGCACTACAGCCATCATGAGCCAGTCGGCGATCAGCACGCAGGCATCCACGGCGGTGACTGTGACCGGCAGTTCGTTCGCTGGTGGAGTGAATGTGAGTGCAGGCGGCCTTATCATTGGTGGCAGCAGCATCGTTAGCACTCTCTCCACCCTGGGGGGCACCGTCGCTGGTCCTGTGGGCACTGGCACCTTGGCGATGGCCTCTGGGACGCGCCTGCTGGTGGACAATGCGAGTCGCACCGTTCACAACACGGTCACTTTCGCAGGTGATCCTATCTTTGACAGCACAGCCCTTAGCGCTGCAACCCTGACGCTGAATGGTGCCCTCACCACACCGAATGCGCTGGTGGTTAGCATCAACAACCCTGCCCTGACTGTGGCGATGAATGGCCTCTTCACCAATGCCGCTTCGATTACCTCAGTTACCAAGAACGGGCTGGGCAACTTCACCATGAACCTCACGGACGTGGGTTCCACTGTGCCAATCACCATGAACGATGGCGGCAACCTTGGCCTTTTGCATGACGGCAATGGCACTGGCGGCTTTGAGAGCCTCACACTCGGCACCGTTACCATGGATGCCGCTCTGCCAAACATCACGATCGGACGTGCGGGCACCGAAACCTACTTTGCCACAGCAGTGAACAAGACGGTTGTCCCGACCCTTGTGGCGAACCTGGAGAACGGATTGACCCTGACCAACGGCAACGGCTACGGGCTGCTTCTGAGTAACAGCATCGCCTTGAATTCGACCCTCGGAACGGCAGGCGCCATCTACAACGTTTCAGGTGCTAGTGGCTCGCTTCAAGTAGACGGACTCACGCTCAGTGGCGTGATTAGCGGTGGTGCTTCCGGTGCCAACAACGTCGTTTTGACCAAGGCGGGCGGTGGCACTTTGGTGCTTTCGAACGCCGGTAACACTTTCGGTGGCACTGCGGGCGGCATTATTGATATCACGGGTGGCTACCTCTCCGTCGCCACCGATGCCGCCTTGGGGGATTCAGATAATCTTGTCCGCATCAGCACTAACAATGCTACGCAGGGCTTCCGTGCGACGGATACGTTCTCGACGAATCGCACTTTTGTCCTCAATGGAGCGGCAAACAACGGGTTTGAAGTCAGCAAAGGTGAGATTTTCACCATCAATAATCCGTTCAGTATCCCGACGCTTGCGACGGGCCTTGCGAAGAATGACTTGGGCACCCTCGAGCTGGCTGGAGCAAACCCTAGCTGGAACGGTGTTTTAACGATCAATCAAGGAGCCGTTCGCGTGTCCAACTCCAGTGCACTGGGCACTACCACGGGCAATGTCATTCTCGCAGGTGTCCTCAATTCCGCTATCGAGCTTTCTGGTGGTATCACCATCGCCGATCCGCTGGCGATTAACACGGGCAACAACAACACCAATCGAGGGATTGATGGCCAGGGAGCGGTTCGTAGTGTGTCTGGCACAAATACCTATTCAGGTGCGATTACCCTGGCGGTCACCACGGCCAATAACAACAATCGTTCCGCTACCGTCACTGCAGATTCTGGTGCCACACTCAACATCAGTGGGGGGGTCGTCGCTGGTATCGGTGCGACTACGGGTGAGAGCCGCCATTCTGGCATCGGCTTCGGGGGGGCAGGCACCCTCAATTTAACGACGACAGGTATGACCATCAATGGCACGGCGGTCCAGGGCATCTTCCAGGCGACGAAGTTCGGCACAGGCACTCTAAACATTCAGGTGGCCAACGCCCATGCGGGACGAGATCTGATTGTCAAGCAGGGCACCGTCTCCATCAATGGAGTAGGCACACTCGGGACGCTTGGCACGGCTCAGGGCACGACGCGCAATACGCACATTGCAGAACTGGGAACCCTGGAACTGAACAACATCGCCAGTAACGTCAACGATCGCCTCAGCACCAGCACGCTGACCTTCACTGGTGGTAACTTCAATGTGTTCGGCAATTCCAGTGCAACCACCACGGAGACGACGGGCACGATCACCATCAATGCTGGCGACTCCATCATCACGTTGGATGCCAATGCTGCGCAGCAATTGAATATCACGACCGGAACCGGCACTCGCGGAGCGGCTGGCACGCTGCTTCTCCGCGGCGACGGCCTCGGCTCAGCAGCTGCCAATGGTGTGGCTACGTTCGTGGGCACTAATACTCCCTTCATCGGCCAATTGGGCGGCACTGGCAGCAAGTTCAAAGGTATCTTGCCATGGGCCATCGGGGACACCAGCCTGACCGGCACCGGCATTGGTTTCCTCACTGCAGATTCGAGCACGAGTGGTGCTAACACCGCCAGCAACCGCTGGCGCTTGCTGGATGCCTCGGAGCAGGTCACCGCCATCCAGGCTGCCACAGTGGGTGGGACCGTTGAAAACGTGTCCTTGAGCGCTGCGACCACCTATCTCAGCAATAACTTCTTGGGTAATCCCTTCATCGTGAACTCGCTCATGCTCAATAGCAGCGGTTCGATCGAGACAATCGGTATGCGCTACTTTGCGATTGAAAGCGGTGGCTTGATTGCTCAGGCGGGCAATGGCGGCTTCCTCAACAACAGTAGCCTACTGCTTGCAGGCCAGATCAACAACTCCATTGCCGCCCCTGTCGTAGCGAATCGTGAATTGATCATCCAAGCGCTGGGCAATTTGACCATCGCTAGCTCAGTCGTAAATGCGGGTTCTGCGGCCGGTGCTGGTCTGACTAAGTCGGGTGCGGGCACCTTGAATTTGGCCTCGGCTACCAACACGGTTACTGGCACGCTGTCGGTGAACAATGGCGTTCTCAAGCTCAACAGCACGGACTTCTCCTATTTCCCCAATCAATCGCTTCAGTTGCTAGGCGGTAGCCTTGATCTGAATGGTAGCGTGCAGAACTTCAACAATCTTCAGGCGCAGACGGGAACACTCGCCGTCAACGACGGCTTCGTAGCTAACTCGGGCGGCAACGTGATCAATACCTCGGCGACAGAGGCTACTCTGGCGTTGACGACAGCCAACGTGAGCTTCTTTGGACGTGTCGGAAATGACACCCCCTCTGAGAGTGACATTGCCGTGGTTCGCTCCACAGCGGCAGGCGCTACGAATGACTGGAACCTCTACGGCAACAATACCTACACGGGTGCCACTCTCTTCAACGGTGGTCGCATTCAGCTCCTTGATCAGGGCCGTATCAGTGGCACCTCTGCCATCGAGCTTTCTAACGCCACCTTACTGCTGGCGGGCAACAACACCTCCTATGAGTTTGCCGATTCTAGTCTGGATCGCATCAATAACACGGCTGCCATCACTCTGCGTGGGGCTATGTTCCAGGGTAGAGCGGTTGCTGGCACAACTGTCACAGAAGCCCTCGGTGCACTGACCATCGGGGCTGGCACGAGCATACTCGATGTGGCTGAGCCTGGCACAGGCATGAATCAACTCGACCTCACCTTTGCGAGCCTTGCGCAGACCAATAAGGGCACACTTCGTGTGGTGAATGTGGATGCGAATGTGGGCTCATCTGCGGGCGGTCTTGCTCGGACGTTCTTTACTTCTGCGCCAACGCTAACGAACAACATCATCGGTGCTTGGGCGCTCTCGGAGCGCGATTTTGCGAGCTACAACTCCCAGGGTATCGGTGGCCTTGGCGCTACGGGCTTTGCCGGTTACTCACCGCTGGCCGATATCAATGCGGCTACCAGCAGTGACAATATTCGTCTGTGGGCAGGCACGCCTTTGACGCCGGGCACCGTTACCCTTACCGGTGATCGCTCGGTTTACACGCTCTCCTTCATGTCCGGCCAGCATTACACTAGCCAGACACTCGCTGCTACCACGACTAGTGTGACCTTGCCTTCGGCGCTCGGTGTTGCGGTTGGGCAGGTCATCAGCGGCAATACCAACTTCGCTACGGGGACGACCATTACTGCCATTAACGGCAACGTTATCACGCTGTCCCAAGCGACTACCAATGGCACTGCCGGTAATGGCAACCAGGCCTTCAGCTTTGGCGGCAATACGGCACTCGACCTTGGTGGCTTCACGCTCACGCTCGGATCAGGCGGCCTGATGGTTTCGCCAGCAGGGGAGGGGACCACCTCGACCATCCAGAATGGTAACCTCACGGCGGGTGCGCTGAATGTTGGGGGAGATCTGTTCCTCCATGGTGTCACCTGGTTCAACGGCCAGAATGACAACACCGGTAATCGTGACATCACTGTCAGTGCCAACATTGTGAACAATGGCTCGGGTCCTGTGAGTCTCGTTGTGGCGGCAAACAATGGTCGTGGAACCTCGGCCAATCTCAATGACCTGCGCCTCACCGGATCGAATACCTACACCGGTGGCACTTGGGTCAATTCTGGCCGACTCGTGCTGGCGAATCCATCTGCCAACGGCACGACTGTCACTGCAACGGGCAATGGCAATATGACCATTACAGGTGGTTTTTCCTCAAACCATGGGATATTTGCGGACCGCATCACCCGTGTGGTGCTGGAAGGAAATAGCCAGATCGCTAACAGCGCCTCGGTGACCGTCATGGGCGGTGGCACGTTAGACCTCAATGGCTTCAATCAAACTCTTGCTGGCCTCACTTTGGACAATCACGGCGGTGATAGCCCCACCGTGACCACGGGAACCGGCGTCCTGACACTCAATGGCAACATTACTGCCAGCGGTCAGAATTTGGGCTCCGTGTCGACCATCACGACTACGGGTGCCGGCAACGTCAGCTTGGGCGGTAGCAACCGCACTGTCACGGTCAATTCGGTGACCTGGAATGGCGACCTCCTGAGCCCGTATCAACCAAACTTGAACATCTCCGGCACTGTCACCGGCACTGGTTCTGAGGGCCTAGTCAAGGCTGGGAATGGTATTCTCCAACTCAGCGGTCAAAACACCTTCACCGGTGGTGTGGACGTTCAGGCGGGTGGTTTGCTCATTGGTGCCAGCAGCACGCCATCCACCTTCGGTTCAATCGTGACCTCCGGGCCTCTTGGCACGGGTGCCTTTACCATCGGTAGCGGCAGCTTCCTGCTCTCTTCCGCAGCGGCAAATGCGGTCGCCAACGACTACACCATCGGTGGCAATTTCTCCTTCCGTGGCACCACCGCCCTCACCTTGAATGGCAACACGACCCTGCCTTCGGGAGCCACGACCATCACGGTCGATTCCCCGACCACAACCTATGCTGCGAGTGCCAGTGCGCTGATCCTCGGTGGTGTCCTCAGCGGCACCGACGGCACTTCCGCCCTGATCAAGGCAGGCCTTGGCACTCTGGCCCTCAACAACAACAACACATTCATTGGTGGCATAACGCTCAACGCCGGTAACCTTATCCTCGGTGGTCTGCCAGGCACCAATTCTGTCTCCCCAGTGCCTTCCGGCAGCTCAGTGCTCATCAACTCTGACAATGCCTTGCTCAGCTTCATGAACAACGGTGGTGGTTCTGGTGGCGTGATCAGCTATCCAAACGCCGTGGACGTCGCTGGTGCGCTCAGCTATGCGAACATCCATGCAGGTAACTTTACCGGGAACACAGGCAATGTCGCTGAGATCAACACGATCAACATCGCCACCGGCCAGACGCTGAACTTGTCCAGTTCAAACTCCTACAATCTCCGTATTCTGAATCTTAACACGACAGGAGCCGCGCCGGTTAACATCAATGTTGCAGGTGGAACCACAGCTCTGGTCTTCAACTACGGCTTGCTCAAGCCTGTGAACACAGGTGCCGGCATCCTGCTCTTCCCTGAGCAGCCGCTGATCAATCAGACCAACACGATTGTCGGCGGCACGGTCTCGCTCAATGGAACCTATCCGTTGGTGCCTACCTTCCAAGCCTTGGGTGCTACTGCGCCAACTGGCTACACCTCCGGCGGCCTGTCCACCAACTTTTACAGCCTCGGTGCGGCGCAGAACACCATCTCAGTGGGTAGCTCAGGACTCGCGCCATCCGGCATGATGAACGTGGCCAACCTCGGTGATGGAGGCTTCGCCAATCGTCCGCTCGGTGTCACCACGGGCAGCTTCATCAGCTCGACCTCGGTCTCCACTGGCTTGATCGAGATCACCACCGCAGGCACTTACACCTTCAAGAGCGCTGTGGACGACCAGTCCCTTCTTATCATCGATGGCATCACCGTCTCAGGCGTGAACGCCGCAGGCGGTGGCACTGGCATCAGTGACTATGCAGCCGCCAGTGCTGGCTCTGGCACGATCACATTGGCCGCAGGGTTCCACACGATCACTTACAAGAATACCAACTCAGGAAGTGGTGGCGGCTTCCACCTGCTGTATTCCGGCCCTGACACCAATGGTAACGGCCTGACCCCGAATACAGGCGTTGGCACGGGTGGCTTCCAGTCCATTCCTGCATCCAAGCTGTATCTCAACAACAGCGCGGCTGCATCTGGTAACAACTACTTGCTCGCCGCCCAGATCACCAACAGCTATGTCGTTGGCGGTGCCGCCACCATTTCCGGTGAGACTGGCAATGACACCGAAACCTTTATTACGCTAGCTGCTGCGAACCCCAATCTGGCAGTCGGTCAGACCATCACCGGCACCAACATTCCAGTTGGCACGACGATCACCTCGATCGCTGGACTGGTGGTGAACATCTCCAACCCCATCACCGGCGGCAATACATCCGGCTTCACGTCCTCCGCGATGACCGGCACCGTCGATACCTTTGGCACACAGTTTAATACCACCTTCGCCAACCTCACGCTGGGCACGGGATCGCGTCTCAATGTTCAGAATGGCGCGGGCAGCATCGGGCCTAACTGGCTCGGTGTCGTCGGCAGCACAACCATTCTTGGTGGTGGCGTGATCGTCAACCCTGGCAGCACGGCCTCTGCGGGCGCTGGTATGTTGAACTTCATTGGTGGCATCACCGATTCCGGCTTCGGGCTTACCAAGTATGGTTCTGGAACCATGATCCTTGGTGACAGCGCGGGGACTTTCACTGGCACTCTGAATGCTCGTGCAGGCACGGTGATGCTTACCCATTCAGGCGGCCTCTCTACAGGCACTAACAACATCGGCAGTCCGATGACGGCCCTGACGAACGCCACGACTGTCAACAACAGCGCTGTCATTACCGGGATCGTCACCACCGGGCTGGTGGCAGGACAAATTGTCAATAGTGCCAACATTCCTGCGGGTTCCTACATCGTCTCGGTGGACAGTGGCACGCAGATTACCATCTCTGCACCAGCTACCGCCTCTTCGACGACCAACACACTCAACATCGGCGGTGCCAGCCTCGACCTCAACGGTGTCACGGGAGTTACCGGTAACGTGACCGTTTCCGGCCTCGGCCAGAATGTCATGATCGCCAATTCCGCGACGCCTGTCACCACGGGTATCACGGGTGCCCTCTGGAACAGCAGTCCTAATGCGGCGAGTATGACGGGAACGGTGACCATCGGTTCCCCCGGCACAGTGATTGGCGGCTACGGCAATCTTGCTCTCAATGGCGCGGTGAACTCCATCCTGGCCAATGGCCTGATCGTCGTCGGAGCGGCAACGACCTCGCTGAATGCCAATAACAGCGCATCCCTTCTCGGGACCATCACGGTCAACTCCCCTGCGATCCTTCAACTTGGTCACGCAAGTGCCCTGGGCGATGCTGCGGCCGGGACTACCATCGCCTCGGGTGCGATTCTTGATCTCAATGGTTTCAGCTCCGCCGAAGTGCTCAACATCAGTGGTGCAGGTCGCACCAATTTCGGTTCGGCCGTGAATTGGCTCGGCTCGGTGATCAATAGTTCCAACACGGCAGCGACCCTTAGCGGTGCTGTCACCCTTGGCGCTGCCACCAGCATCGGTTCGAACCGCGTCAACAGCACCAGCGCTGTTAGCACAGCGGGCGATATCACTCTTAGCGGAGCGGTTACTGGCAACTTTGCCTTGACCAAAGTTGGTAACAATACTTTGACCTTGTCTGGGACTGGCAACACCTTCGACGGACTCACGCTGAACCTCGGTAATGTGGTGGTCAGTGGCACTGCGGGTGCACTCGGTGATGCAGGCACGCAGACCGTGAATAATGGTCCGGTCGTTTCGGGTATCCCTTCGAACACGCTCACGTTGGACAACGGCACTAATGCCTCCAGCGCACGTCTGGGTGGTCGTCCGCTGACGCTGAACGGCGGTCAGCTCAACATCCTCGGTAACGCCTCCACGGCGATCACTGAAACGACGGGCGCCAGCAATGCGCTAACCTTCGGCGGTGCTTATAGCATCATAACCCTCGACAACGCGGGTGCCAACGTCCAGCTCACCGGGGCATCGCTCGCTCGTGCAGCCAACACCGCCACAGCCCTCGTTCGTGGTGACAGCCTCGGAGCCACTTCCGGTGCGACGACGACCAATTTGATCCTCACCACCGCCCCAACGCCTACGGGCAGCACCGACCTGTTCGGCATCAGCGGCACCAATACTGCCGCAGGCATCATTCCTTGGCTCCTGGTGGATAACACTGGCCTCACCGGCAACGGCGTGAGCTTTGGCTTCTACAACACTACAGCTTCCCCGACTGGCGGTATAACCACTGGTGGTTTGCAAGTCCTGCAATCTGGCAACTATGCCACCGCGCTGCCTGCCGCTGGCACCGGCAACAGCGCCACGGACGTGAACCTTCGCCCTGCCGCTGCACTGACACTGGCCAATGCGACGACCAGCCTGCAGACCACAGGCATCAACTCGCTGACTCTTAACACAGCAATTGGTGGGACCGCCGTCACCATCAACGCTCTCGCCAACCTCTCGCTCGACAGTGGTGGTGTCCTGGCTACGGCCACCAACACCATCGGCGGCACCGGCTTCCTCAACACGGCGGGCAACCGTGAAGTCTTCTTCCATACCATTGGTGCAGCCACAACACTGACCTTGAATACACCTTTCGGTGGCACGGTCGCTCCGTCCACTGGTGGCCTCACCAAGTCTGGCGAAGGCACTCTGGTTCTTGGCGCGACGGGCGGCAACTTCTACACGGGCACTACACGCGTTAACCTTGGCACCGTGCAGTTGGCGTCAGGCGCTCCACATAACGCGCTTTATTATGGCTTCTCCGCAGCTGGGCTTCAGGGCGTGACTGTGCCTGCAGGCGTCGTGGGCCAAAACCTTGTGGTCAATGCAGGGGCTACTTTCGACTTGAACGGCAACAACCAGATCGTCAGTGGTCTGAACCTTAACACTCTAGGAATCGGCACCTTGCCCGGCACGGCTGGCATCGTCACCAATTCCGACGTCGTCAACGCCGCGACCCTGACGATCATTGGCAATAACAACACCTCGGATTGGGCTGGCAGCATCAATGGCAACATCAACCTCGCGAAATCCGGCGCGGTGGGCATGACCTTCCGTGACAACAACGCCTATACCGGCACGACGCTGTTCATGAGTGAACTCAACGTCTTGCAGGACCAGGGCCGCCTTTCGGGCACCAGCGGCATCACGCTGAATCGCTCCGTGCTCCAGTGGAATGACGCGGGTCTCCAGTCCATGACCAACCGTCTGGGTGCCTCCACGCCGATTACCATGAACGGCGGTGCATTCGAATATGTCAGCCGCAGCGGCACCGATGGCAGCATCAGCATTGGGGCTGTGACAGCGCTCTCGGGCAACAACATCCTCCGTGTCAACGTCGGCAACGGCGGTGTCGGCACGGCCACTCTGACTGTGGCGGATGTCATTCGCACCTCGGGTGCTGGGGCGACCATGGTCTTCTCAGCTGCCACGGGTTCCGTGGGTGACAATCCCTTCATCAAGCCCACTCTCATCAATGGGGTATCCCCGACTAGCGCACTGACCAATGGCATGATCGGTGCCTGGGCGGTGACGATGAATGCAAGTTCTCCAGAGCTCGGAAGCGCGGGCTTCGCCACCTATGACCCAGTGGCTGGTATCCGCCCGCTTAGCGCCTATAACATGACGTCGAGCTTCCTAACTTCGACCAACAACAGCAATCTCCGCTTGGGCGATGCAGCGCAGACGGTGCCGTCAGGCGGCGAACAGGTCAACAGCCTGACCTGGAATGGGTTCACTGCGGGTCGAACGCTTAGCTTCATTAACGCCAATGACACTGTCACGCTGACGAGTGGCGGCATGATCTTCGGCGCTGAGAACTTCGCCCGAACCATCGGTGCCACTGCATTGCGCGGACGCATTACCACGGGCGCTGCTGAAATGTTCATCTACAATCCAGAGAACACGCTGACGATCCACTCAGACATCGGCGCGGCTGGCACCGGTAGCTTCGATCTCATCCTCAGCGGTGTGGGTCGTGCGGATCTCGCTCCCGAAATCACCCTGACCAATGCCAACACCTACGTCGGTAACACCTTCGTCAACGGCGTGATCGTCAACCTCAACAACACCACGGGTGCTGGCAATGCGCTGAAGGGCAATTTGACCATCACGGGTGGCACTAACCTGACATCCGCGACGGGTGCTAATACGACCGCTCTCGTGCGTTACGTGGCGGGCATGGCAGTGGCTCAGGATCAGATCGCCGATGCCGCAACAGTCACCGTTCTGGGTGCTGCCTCACTCGACCTTTCCGCCTACAACGAAACCATCACCAATCTGGCGTTTAACTTCGAAGGTGGTGGGTCACAGAATGCCTTGGTGCAAACCGCTGCTGGCGTCTTGAACATCACGGGAGGCATTTCCGCCACCAACCTCCTGGATTCTCGAAGCATCGCCGTCCTGGCCGGCAACGTGAACCTGCCCGCCACGGCTGCCATCACCGTTGACTCCGTCGCCAATGGCGATGTGATCCGCAACGGAACCAATGGTCTCATCGGTCTCCAAATCAACGCCAACGTCACCGGCGGTGCGACGATCAACAAGACAGGCACAGGCTTCCTGGGGCTCGGCGGAACCAGCAGCACGATCGCCACGATCAACGTCGACGCTGGCGGCGTCGTTCTCGGTGCCAGCGCCAATTATGCTAATGCCAAGTTCGACCTCGATAGCGGCACGATTCTCGACATGCGCGGTAACACCAACCTTGCCGTTGGCTCGGTTGTTGGTGCAGGCAACGTAAAGAACTTCAATACCACCGTCGCTGGAACCTTGGTGACGGGCTTTGACAATTCTAACGGCACTCTGTCCGGCCAGTTGTTTGGTGAATTCACTTCGGGCACGCTGAACGTGACGAAGGTCGGCACTGGCAACTGGACCATTAGCAGTGACAACGCCAGCAACATCCTCGGCACCCTCATCATCGGCGGCACCAATGGTGGCGCTGGCGCGATCAGCCTCGATCAGGCCACCGGCACCCTCGGATTCATCACCACCCAGCTTTGGGAAGGCGGCACGCTGAATCTCAACAGCGCGGGCAACCTGCTCAGCAACCGTCTCGGCGGCACCACCAGCATTGCCTCCACGACAGCGGATCGCGTCTTCAACAATCGCGGTGGTGTGCTCAACTACCTTGGCGGAACGGGCATCACTGAGAATCTTGCAACGGTCACCAACGTTGCTGGCCAGAGTCAGTGGAATCTGACCAACGCCGATACCCAGAGCCGGATCAACATAACAACCTTCACTGCTGCTAGCTCCACTAATACGGGGACCTTGGTCTTGAATGCAGGCAGCTTGATCCTTGGTGTCACCGCTTCGGCCGCCACCAACGTCAACGTCTTTGCTACCACTGCGAACATGACCGGCACCAATCCTGCTGTCTCGGGCTCCAAGACCAACGGTATCCGTGGTGACATTATCGGCATCGACTCCACCAATGCCACGGGTGGCCTAGTCACCTACGATACGACGGGTGGTTTCCGTCTCCTGACGGCAGCAGAATATCAGTCGCTTCCTGGTGCCGGCAGTGGCGTCGGTATGGTGCTCAGTGCTGTGACCACCGCCGCTGCGGCATCGCTTACCGCCACGATCACCGTGGAAAATGGCGCTCTCTTGTCGCTCGGTCAGAGTCTTGGCACCACTGCCAATGGCATCCCGACTACCGCCGTCATCACCAGCATCACGGGCAATCAGGTGACCTTCACCAACGCCACCAACATGACGCTTACCACTGGCACGCCGCGTCTGAACTTCATCGTGCAAACGACCGCCAATGCTGCTGCCACGGCAGTGACCAACATCCAACGCGCCTCCACCATTCAGAGTCTTACACTCAACAGCGGTGGCGGCGTCTTCTTTGAGGGTGGCAACCTGCTGCCTGCTAATAGCCCAACCGGCATGATGTATGGCCTCGACGGTGTGCTCAACACTTTGACCATCACCAGTGGCGCGATCGTGTCCAACACGGGCAATGCGGGCATTACGGGTGGCTCAATCTCCGCAGGTGCGCTGCCCATCGTGCTTCATGCGCTTGACACTCTCAGCCTGGGCACCACGCTGCTTGGCACGGGTGGCATCGTCAAAGGCGACACCAGCACTGTTACGCTTACCAAGCCGAGCTTCAATACGGGTGCCACCACGGTCAACAACGGCATCCTCAAGCTCGGCACCGGCGTCGGCACCAATGCCTTGCTGGTCATCCCGACCGCGACTGTGCCAACCCTTGCGACCCTCAACGTCAACAGCGGCACCTTCGACCTCAACGGCAACAGCCAGGCCGTCGGCGCACTCACTCAGTCCACCGGTAACACCCTGCCCAACGGCGCAGGTGTCGTGACCAACAGCGGTGCGGCAGCCACCATCTTCACCAACGGTGCCACGAACATCTTTGCTGGAACCTTGACGGGGGCCAACCTCAGCCTCGACAAGAGCGGTGCGAGCAACCTGACGCTGGTCAGTGCTGGCAACAGCTACGGTGGAACCACGACCATCCGCGGCGGCACGCTGATCCTCCAGGATAGCGCGACCCTCACTGGCGGCGGCGCGGTGAACGTCAACTATGCCACCCTGCAATACAAGAATGACGGCCTTTCCCATGTGGCGGCCCGCACTGGCACTTCGGCCCTCAACCTGAGCGGCGGCACACTGAACTTCGTGCCCCGTAGTGTCGAAAGTGAAACGGCTGTGACCATCGGAGCCGTTACCCTGGCACAAGGTCAGAATACTATTTCGTTCACCGCAGCGACTGGCATTGGTGGCGGCATGAACGTGACCGGCACCACCTTGGGCCGCACGGCTGGCTCCGGTGCCATCTTGAACCTCACCTCTGCCACTAACCAAATCGGGCGCGGCACCGCCGCAGGTGGCGGTCTGAGCCCTCAGCTTACCTTCAGCACCGCTCCTGCACTGACCAACGGCATCATCGGTGGCTGGGCGATCCACAATGGCACGGACTTCCTGACCTATCTCTCCACGCCTTCCTCGACTGGTGCAGTGGGTGTAGGCGTGCTGGGCGACACCGGTTCGGGTTTCACCGACTACACCACCCTCGATACAGACGGCGGTGATCTTGGCGCGACCTCAGCAACTCGCACCGGCAGGTATTCCGGCAACAATAGCTACAATGTGGCCGGTGCCACGGCGCACAATGCCCTCGCCTGGGCAGCAGGGGCTAACGGCAACAACATTACCTACACAGCACAGGCCGATACGCTGACGCTGACGACTGGCGGATTCCTTCGTTCGGGCAACTTCACCGGCGCACTTGGTCAGAACGTGGACTGGGGCCGTATCACCTCCAGCGCTTCGGAGTTGTTCATCTACAACAACCAGAGCACCCTGACGATCAACAGTCGTATCACCGGCACCAATAAGGCGATTTTCTCGGGCGGTGGCACCATCGCTCTCGCAAACGGCACCTCCACCTTGCAGAAGAGCACCGCTAGCACGGCTGTTGCGGCGGTCACGCTGGCCGACACGACTGGTTTGTTTGCAGGTCAGAATGTGACGGGCACCATTGGGGGCGTTGCATACACCGGAACTATCGTCTCGGTGGATAGCGCTACACAAGTCACCCTCAGCTCCGCTCCGTCCGCTGGCATCGCATTCCTAACCTATGGAACGACGAGCAGCACGGCCATAACAGGTGCGACGAACACCAGCGGCAACGCGACGGTCACATTCGCCACGGCCAAGCCGCAGTTGCATGTGGGTCAGCAAGTGTTTGGCACCGGCCTCGCAGCGGGAACTTTCATCTCTGCAATCAGTGCTGACGGTCTTACCATTACCCTCTCCGCAGTGTCCACGGCTGCTGTGACAGGATTCACTGCAGGCACTCCTGGGAATACCTACAGCGGCGGGACCGTGGTCAACAACGGCACCACGCTGCAACTCAATCCAACCCGTGCTGGCGAAGTCGTCATCCCATCCGCTGGTGGCCTCACCATCAACGGTGGTGCCGTCACTATGGGTAGCACGAGCATCTACGGTGCCATCGCCTCCGGCACGGCCGTCACCATCAATGGCGCAGGCTCACTCACCTATCCGTCCTACACAGCCATTCCCGCGCCGAACACGAGCATCATCAACACTCTTGGTCTGGTCACCTTCAACAACATCGGTGGTGGTTCGGGAACCCCGACCCTCGCTGCGGGCACTCCTGCCGCAGGTCAGGTCCATCGCCTCGTGGTGACTGGTGTGACATCGGTTAATGACAACTATGGTTCCACGCCGACCATCAGCGGCGGCTTCACCAGTGCCACGCAGGCTGGCACACTCGAGTTCACCGGTGCTACCCCGACACTGAATGTGTCAGGCGCATCGCCGATTGGCCTGATCATCAGCGCTGCCATCACCCAAAACTCCGCCATGACCGGTGCACTGGTTAAGACCGGCAACAGTGGCTTGGTGCTCTCCAGCGTCAATAGTAACTGGACGACTGGACTCGCTCTTAATGGCGGCGCGCTTATCCTGGGTGCTGCGAGCACGCCAACGACTGTTGGTCTCCAGGTTACTGCTGGTCCTCTCGGCACGGGCACCTTGACGCTTGCCAACAACACCACCATCCTGACTGACGGCACCGCCCGCACCATCGCCAACAATGTCATCGCCAACGGGAACTTCACCATCGGTGGAGCCAGCACCGGCACAGGATCCAACCTGACCCTCAACGGCACGATGAACCTCGGTGGTGCCACTCGCAGCATCACGGTGAGCAATCCCCAGGCAACGGCGGCCGTGAACGGTTTGATCAGCAACGGCGGCATCAACAAGGCTGGTGATGGTATTCTGACCCTCACCCCACAGACCCCAGGTGCCCTCAGCGCCACGGGTGCAGCCTCCAATGCAACCATCGTCAACACGACCGCTCTGACGCTCAGCGCCGCCGTCGCCGCAGGCGTGGTCGCAGGTCAGGCCGTCCATGGCACCGGTATCGCCCCAGGCACTACCGTTGTGAGCGTTGCTGGTTCGGTGGTTACTTTGTCACAAGCCGCAATCGCCACCACCAACGCCGGAACCTTCGCCTTCGGCACCGCGCAGAACCTCGCCGCCACGGTCCCGGCCGCAGGCACGACGATCACCGTCACGCTGCCACAAGCCGCGTTGCTCTCGGTTGGATCCACAGTGACCGGCTCTGGCGTCGCCGCTGGAACCACCGTCACCGCCATCGACCTGGGCACCGGCATTGTCACCCTCAGCGCAACGACCACCGCGACTACCGCCTCCTTGCAAAACGTCACCTTCAGTGGTGCCGCGCCAGCCAACAGCTTCAACACCTATGCCGGTGTCACCACTGTTAGTGGTGGCCTGCTGAAAGTGGGCAACCTCGGAGCAATTCCAACAACGACAGCCCTATCTGTGCTCAGTGGTGGTGCGCTTGATGTCAATGGCATCAACACCACGGTTGGCTCCCTTATCGGCGATAGCAGCACAACGGGCGGTATGATCACCAGCAGTTTGACCTCGGGCTCCGCGACTCTCACATTCGGTGACAGCACCAGCACTAGCTACGGTGGTGTGATCACCAACAACGTCGGTTCGACGCTAAACATTGTGAAGCAAGGCTCCGGCACCACCACCCTCGGTGGTCCGAACACCTACACCGGCACTACCCTGGTTAGTGCAGGCAGCATTAACACGGCAGCCAACAATGTGATTCCTGACACCAGCGCGGTGACGCTGTCTCCGACCGTTACTAACACGGCGAACCTGAACCTGAACGGCAACAGTGACACTATCCTCAATCTTAACTTCGGTGGTGGAGTTGGTGCCACGTCCGCTCAGACATCTCTCGTTCAAACTGGCGCTGGTGTGCTTACCTTACTCGGCAACGTGACGTATGATGCCACCAACAGTCCAGGTGTGGCGACGATCTCCGGTAACCTCAATCAAGGTCTTGCCACTCGCACCTTCACGGTGGGTAACAGCACTAACGTGTTAGAAACTGCTGCGGACTTGGTAGTGAGCGCCGTGGTTTCCGGTAACACGGGAGCTGGTCTGACCAAGGCTGGCCCAGGCATGATGTCACTCACGGGTGCCAACACCTACAATGGTGTCACCACGGTGAGCGGCGGCACCTTGATGGCGGCCAACAGCGGCAACCTGGGCGACAACACCGCCACCAACACCATCGCTCTGAGCGGCGGCGGCAGCCTCCTTGCCAATGGCACCTTCAGCACGGGAGCCAATCGCACGGTCGCTCTCGGCACGGGCGGCGGCAATCTCTCCGCAACGGCTGGCAATACCTTGACGGTTCCTGCCGTGATCAGCGGTGGCAATGCCTTGACGGTCGGGAACGCTACGACCGGTGGCACTGGAATAGTGCAAGTTACCAATGACAATAACTCCTATTCTGGTGGCACGACGGTTGCCTCTGGCACTTTGCTTGTGAACAACACCGACATAGTCACAGGTTCAGGCACAGGCGTCGGTTCGGTTTCTGTGAGTAGCACAGGCATCCTGGGTGGTAGCGGTAGAATCAGCGGCAACGTGTCGGTCAACGCGGGTGGTATACTGGCTCCAGGCTCCGCTGCTAACACGGCGGGAACCATTACTCTGGCGGGTGCCAATATCACCCTGGCTGGTGGTGTCGCTGAGACGCGTTTGGCCTTCGACTTCACTGAAGCGACCGGTAACGTTGGTGCAGGTGCGCTTGCGGGTGGTGAGTCCTGGTGGAGCAGCTACAACGGTTCTTTGCTGACTGGCACCAATGGCAAGTCCAATGACTTGGTGAGCTTCACCGCTGCGACCACTAACCTCGACTGGGATACGGGTGGCAGAGTGGTCTTGAACCAACTCGGTGTCACTCCTTACACATGGATGCTGGGGGATGTGATCAACCTGCTCGATTGGGCCAGCCTCAGCACCACCGGCAGCACTTTCGATCCGACGAATGCGAGTAACTTTGACTTGCCTGCCCTGTCCCCCGGTCTGACCTGGGACACGACCCGATTCCTTGCCACTGGTGCTGCTGCTGTCACTCCCGAACCAAGCCGTATGCTCCTTCTCATGCTAGGCTTGCTGGGGCTGTTCTTCCGCCGCCGTCGTCGCGGGATTTGATTTTGGACTTTGAGTCGAGCGCCTCCCAACCGGGCATCGATTCATTTGGAAAAGGGGCTTCCGCAAGGGGGCCCCTTTTCTTCGTTTTAGCCCTTCCTTGTGCGCTGAGAACTGCCGGGTTTCGGGAAGAGCTTGGCTGCTTTTGACGTTGTGGTGCATCTCATGAAAACACGACGTCATTTTCTCGCGGGACTGAGCACAGCAGCGGCGGCCAGTTGGACACAACATCTGCGTGCTGCGCCGGGGCCCAAGGATGTGATTATTGGCCAGGGGCAGCATCGTTACAAGGTGCTCAAGGATTGGGTGCCGCCAGGGCAGGGGAGGCATCATCCGATCCTAAACTGCCATGAGATGGTCCAGGTGAAGGATGGGCGTCTGTTCATGGTGGGCGACCACTGGCAGAACCAGATGCTGGTGTTTAAGCCGGACGGCACGATCTTGGATTCCTGGGGTGGAATGTGGCCCGGTGGGCATGGCCTGACGCTGGCAAGTGAGAATGGCGCGGAGTTTCTGCTGGTGACGGATTCAGGGTTGTGGAAGTCGGGCTCCGGTGGCTTTCGTCAGACGGGCCGGGTGGTGAAGACGGATCTGACAGGGCGTGAGATATTCAGCATCAGCCATCCCGCCAGTGTGGGGGCCTATGAGCCCGAGTGGGTCTTCAATCCCACGGAGACGGCGGTAGCTCCGAATGGCGACATCTACGTGGTGGATGGCTACGGCTCGAATTATGTGCTGCGCTACGATCACCATGGCAAGTTCATCAGCCGCTTCGGGGGCAAAGAGGGCGTGCCGGTGGAGGAGCGGTTGAACAATGCCCATGGCATCGCTTTGGATACGCGGGGTGGTGAGCCGACGCTGCTGGTGACTTCCCGCGCGGACAACTGCTTCCGCCGCTTCACCTTGGAAGGCAAGTGCCTGTCAACCATTCCCACGCCCGGTGCCTATGTGTGCCGTCCCGTGGTGGCAGGCCGCGAAGTCTTTGCCGGAGTTTGCTGGTCGAAGGACGAGCAGGGCAAGATGAAGAGCATGGAGTCGGGCTTCCTGCTGGTGCTGGATGACAAGGACCAGGTTGTCGCCGCGCCCGGTGGTCAGCCGCCGGTGTATGAGGAGGGCAAGCTCAAGCCCTTACTGCGCCAGGACAATGTCTTCGAGCATGGCCACGATGTGTGTGTGCTGGGCACCGGCGATCTCATTGTCTGCCAGTGGAACGCTTTCCAGACTTACCCGGTCAAGCTGGAGAAAGTGCCCACCTGATCCTCGTTGGCAGTCTTCCAATAAAAAAGCAGCCCAGGATGGACCTGGGCTGCTGTGAGGAATACTTCGCTGCGGAACAGCTGGTCAGTGGCTTGCGGCCTGCTGCTCTTCAGCTTCTTTGTAAATCGACGCTGGCACGGGCTTGAGGTCCCACACAATGCCGAGCCAGGAGAGCACCTTCAGGACGTAATAGGACACGTCCAGTTCCCACCAGTAGAAGCCCTGGCGGGCGCTGTGCTGGTAGCGGTGGTGGTTGTTGTGCCAGCCTTCGCCCAGGGTGATCAGGGCCAGCGTTAGGCTGTTGCGGCTGTCGTCCGTGGTCTTGAAGCGTCGGCGGCCAAAGACGTGGGCCAGGGAGTTGATGAAGAAGGTGCCGTGCATCAACGCGACCGTGCTGACGAAGAAGCACCAGACAAAAAGCTGCATGGCGGTCACGTGCAGGAAGGGCGCATAGGTTTCCAGCAACCAACCCACACCATAAATCGACGCGCCGAGGATGATCGGGATGAAGAAGTCGTGGCGGTTGAGGAAGACCAGTTCAGGATATTTGGCCAGGTCCTTGATGCGGGTGTAGTCCGTGGGGAAGTTGCGATGGCTGGTGATCCAGCCGATGTGCGACCACCAGAAGCCTTTGTGGCGGGGCGAGTGGATGTCATGCTCGTCATCGCTGTGCTTGTGATGATGGCGATGGGTGGAGGCCCACCAAAGGGCACCGCGCTGGCAGGCCGTATTGCCAATGACCGCGAAAATGAACTGGCCGAGACGCGAGGTCTTGTAGGCGCGATGCGAGAAATAACGATGATAGAACGCCGTGATGGCGAACATGCGGAAGTAGTAGAAGGCGATGGCGGCGAAGAAGGCAAACCAGCTCCAGCCGACAAAGAAAACCAGCAGGCAGAAGCCATGGAGGATGATGAAGGGCATGGTGCGCTTCACGTCCATTTTGTCCTCTTTTTGCATGACCACTTCCGCGCCTTCAGGGTGGAAGTCGGAGTCCCACCACTGGCGGAACATAATCATGGTGGCATTGGCAAAGCGACCAAAGGCGGAACGGGGGGGCTGCGCGCTGGCAGCAGCAGTTTCAGGCGTCACTGGTGGAAGTAGGGATTGGGTTCAGCGGGAGGCTTCTTTTATCCGGGACAACCGCCCAAGGTGCAACCGGTATTCACAGGCCTGGTTGTGACGGATTTGGGATAGGAAGCGCTGGGGTTGTCATGCCAGGCTCCATCCAGTTCGCGGGGTGCGGCCCAAAAACACACTGGCTTCCGGGGCGTTGCTGGCCTGCAGCTTTCCGGCATCCCACAGCAATTTCTTGCCGGCACGGTAGGCCACGTTGCCCAGATGGTTGGCAATCGTCAGCGGGCCGGCGTAGGTGTCGAAGGGGCTGTCCGTGGGTGTGCCGTTCAGAATGGCGTTGATCCACTGCTGATGCTGTCCGGGCGAGTCGGGGATGAAAGGCTTGGGCGGCGTGTAGTCCTTGAAGCTCGTCTCGGGCAGCAGCTTGTGCTTGCTGTAGTCGGAGATGAGCATGCCCTTGTCGCCGATGAAGAGCACGCCGTTGCTCCACTTGCTGACCTCCGGGTCGTCCTTCCAGACGGCGGGTTTATTCGCTCCTTGGTGCCAGTAAAGTGTGCAGGCTGGCATGTCGCCGCGCGGGCCGTATTCGTAGCGGGCGGTCATCGACGCAGGGGCGATCTCAGGATGTGCAGGGCCATACGGTGATTTGGATTCGATGCTGATCGGCGCATCCAGCTTGAGCGCCCACCAGGGCAGGTCATTCCAGTGGCTGCCGAGGTCGGACATGGTGCCGTTGCCGAAGTCCCACCAGCGATACCATTTCGGGCCAGGGAAGTAGACATCGTGGTAGGGCCGGTAGGGCGCTGGGCCGATCCAGAGATCCCAATCAAGATGGTCGGGGGCCTTCATTTCCATCTTGGGCCGTTCGGTGACGAAGACGATGTCTTTGTTCTTCTCTGCGTCTTCCTGGCTCTGCAAACCCCAGGCGCGCGACACGCACACATGGCACTCGGTCACTTTGCCGATGGCCCCAGATTGGATCAGCTCCACCACGCGGCGGTAGTTCGGCATGCCGTGAATCTGTGTGCCCATCTGTGTGGGGACGCCGGCGGCCTTGGTGGCTTCGATGATGCGCGCGGCCTCGACGACATTGTGCGTCAGCGGCTTTTCGCAATACACCGGTTTTTTCATCTTCAGCGCGGGCAACACGGCGAAGGCATGGGTGTGCTCGGTGGTGGAGACGACCACGGCGTCGATGTCCTTCTGCTCATCATACAGACGGCGGTAGTCTTTGAACTTCGCCGCTGCTGGAAACTGTTCGGCAGCGCGATAAAGGTTCTGCTCGTTCACGTCGCAGAGGGCGACGACGTTCGAGGCGGCGTCCTTGGTCAGCTCCTTCAAATTGGCGGCTCCACGCCCGCCGCTGCCGATGAAGGCGAGGTTGATTTTCTTGTTGGGCGACTGGCAGCTGACAATCGCAGGGAAACCGAGCGCGGAGGCTGCGGCGGACGTTTGCAGGAGGAAGCGGCGGCGGCGGATCATGGCAGTCGATCAAACGTTTCCATGCGACCCGTTCACACGAGATGGACGGCGTTCGGTGTTCACGCCGTCACGCGAGCATTCCCAATAAAAAAACGCCGCAGAGCACAAGACCCTGCGGCGTTCGATGATGACTTGCTTAGTTCAACAGTGGCTTAGCGCTGGATGTCCAGGAACTCGCCTTCTTCGGAGAACTGGGTGAACAGGTCCTTGCCGCTGGCGTTGGTCTTCAGCGGCACGCTGTCGCCCTTCGCCGTTTCCAGGATTTCGGGGTTCACGCTGCCGTCGTTGCGTCCGACCAGGATCTTGCCACCCTTCCAGGCGCGGCCTTCCTTGGGCTGACCGGCGACATCGCAGTTCCACATGGGCGGCCAGCCTTCGCCGACCGGGTTTTCAAAGATGAACGGAGCATTGCCGGACGCGGAGTCCGTCAGGCCCTTGGTCATCACCCAGTGGTTTTCGCCGACTTCCAGGGCTTCCTGGTAGTCCGGGGGTTCGCCAATGTTGTTGTCAGCCAAAGCGAAGCTGGCCGGGCAGCCGAACACGCGCTCGTCTTCCAGCAAGGAGCGCTTGATGAGAAGGCGGAAGGCGTCGTTCGAGGTCTGCGGCTGGGCGTCGCGGTCCGAGTCCGGATAGTTGCCGTTGTTGTCACCGGCCCAGGATTTGAGCGCGATCATGATCTGGCGGCAGTTGTTGCTGCCCTGGAGCATACGAGCGCGTTCTTGCACGCCGTTGAAGGCGGGCACGGCCAAGCCAGCGAGGATGGCGATGATGGTGATCACCACCAGCAGTTCGATCAGGGTGAAGCCCTTGAAGGAGCGGGATCCCTGAATGGATCGAGTTTTCATAGTATGAGTGCGTTTGATTTGAGTATGATGTTATGAATGCGAAGGCATCAAACCGGATGCTCCCGCACTGCGATTAGACAGAAAACGGTTTCGCAGTGCGAGAAAAATATTTGCCTAGAGACGCAGAAGTTCAGTGCCCAGCCTGAAGCATCTTCTGGCGGTAGGCGCGGGGCACAAGATGCGTGAGCTTGAGGAACCAGCGATTGAAGTTCGCCAGGTTGCGGAAGCCGCAGTCAAAAGCCACATCTGTCACGGCGGCATCGGTCTCCGCCAGCATCCGGCAGGCGCGGCCAATGCGCAGTTCGTTCACGTATTCCGGCAGTGTTTTACCGGTGCGGCTCTTGAAGTAGCGGCTGAAGGCACCGGGACTCAGCGCGGCTACACGGGCCAGCTCATCCCGCGCGATGTCTTCCACCAGCCGCTCCTGAATGAAGCGCAGAATGCGCCCCATGCGCTCCTGGTCCGTGGCGTCCAGTGCCGGGCGGAAGCTGGCGCTGGCCAGCGGTTTCACTTCGTTCGACTCCGACAGCAAATGCAGCACGCGCAGCAGCTCGATGAGACGGCCCAGACCCGTCTCCTGGCTTAGCTTTTGCAGACGCGCCTGCGCTTCCTTCCGCGTCTTTCCGCCCACCACCAAGCCGCGCCGGGCACGTTGCAGCAGGCGGCGCACCTCGTTCATCTCCGGCTGGGAAAGCCAGGGCTGGTCCTCCCTGAAACGCACCACGATGGCATGGACACCCTCGCGGCTGCTGGGGTGATCCTGATGCCACACATGCGGCACGTCCGCCCCCACCAGCACGCAATCGCCATCGTGCAGCGGGGAGATGTTGTCGCCCACGATGCGGTAGCCCGCGCTCTTCAGCGCCAGTGTGATCTGCACTTCCGGGTGGAAATGCCAGCGCGACCCGTAATCCTGTCCCTGAATCACCTCGCAATCAAAAGAGGCATACTCGTGCTGCGGCACTTGTTCGCGAATCGGGCGGCGGGACATGCGTGGATGGTAGAACAGGAAAGCCTGAGCGCTCAACCACAGAGTAAGAAAGTGCTCAGTGCGAAGGCCAATGACCATCCCCGCGCTTGACATCCTTGTTGGCCTAGAGACATATCAACGCATCCTGATACGTTGATTTGTATCTAACCACACCACCACTATGAGCGACTACAAAGTCAAAGACATCGCCCTCGCCGACTTCGGCCGTAAGGAACTCGACATCGCTGAAAGCGAAATGCCCGGCCTGATGGCCACCCGCGAGAAGTATGGCCCGAAGAAGCCCCTCGCTGGCGTCCGCATCACCGGCTCCCTGCACATGACCATCCAGACCGGCGTGCTCATCGAGACGCTGAAGGAACTCGGTGCCGACGTGCGCTGGGCCTCGTGCAACATCTTCTCCACCCAGGACCACGCCGCAGCTGCCATCGCCGCTTCTGGAACGCCTGTGTTCGCCTGGAAGGGCGAGACCCTCGAAGAATACTGGTGGTGCACCTGGAAGGCCATCATCTTCCCCGGCAACCTCGGACCACAACTCATCGTCGATGACGGTGGCGACGTGACCCTGCTCATCCACAAGGGCTACGAAATGGAGAACGGCGACACGTGGGTCGAGACCCCGTCCGACAACCACGAAGTGAAGGTCATCAAGGACCTCCTCAAGCAAATCGCCAAGGACCAGCCCGGCATCTTCCACACCATCGTGAAGGACCTCAAGGGCGTCTCCGAAGAGACCACCACCGGCGTGCATCGCCTCTATGAAATGGCCAAGGCAGGCAAGCTCCTGTTCCCCGCCATCAACGTGAACGACAGCGTCACCAAGTCCAAGTTCGACAACCTCTACGGCTGCCGCGAATCGTTGCTCGACGGCATCAAGCGCGCCACCGACGTCATGATCGCTGGCAAGGTCGGTGTCGTCTGCGGCTACGGCGACGTGGGCAAAGGCTGCGCTGCTGCCCTCCGCGGCATGGGCGCTCAGGTCATCGTCACCGAAATCGACCCCGTGTGCGCCCTCCAGGCCGCCATGGAAGGCTATCGCGTGATGCCCATCGAAGACACCCTCGGCTACGGCGACATCTACGTCACCACCACGGGCAACAAGGACATCATTACCCTTGAGCACATGGAAGCCATGAAGGACCAGGCCATCGTCTGCAACATCGGCCATTTCGACAACGAGATCCAAGTCGATAAGCTCAACGCCCGCACGGACGTGAAGCGCCTCAACATCAAGCCCCAGGTGGACAAATACACCTTCCCGAAAGGCAACAGCATCTTCATGCTCGCCGAAGGTCGCTTGGTGAACCTCGGCTGCGCCACCGGCCACCCGAGCTTCGTGATGTCCAACAGCTTCACCAACCAGACGCTCGCGCAAATCGAACTCTGGGCCACCAAGGACAGCCGCGAAATCGGCGTGACCGTGCTGCCGAAGAAGCTCGACGAAGAAGTCGCCCGCCTCCACTTGCAGAAGATCGGTGTTAAGCTCACCAAGCTCACCCAAGATCAGGCCGACTACATCGGCGTGCCCGTGGACGGCCCTTACAAGACCGATCACTATCGCTATTGAAGCGTAGCATAGCCTTTCCAGGCTGTGCTCATTGCCCCGGAAACGCGGATGGTCGAAAGGCCATCCGCGTTTTGCGTTTCTGCTCGCAAACACTGGGACTCTCAACCTTTGCCCAACGCTTCGAGCCGTTACGCGAAGCGTTTTGGACTGCGGAACGACGAAGGAAGTTCCGCTTTCGCCGAAGCCTCAAAACTCTCAAACGCCCCCGTCACCCTGAAGCCAAGCCGTTGCACCCCAGCCAATCCCTCCCGATCGTCAATCACCCCCTCCGGCCAAAGCGGAGCTTCGTGCCTCGCTCCGCACTCCAAAACGCTGCGCGTAACACCACCAAGTTCTCACCGCGACGATAACTGGCGTTCGCGTTCGGCGACCTCGCGCTGTTTGGCGGCTTCGGCTTCTGCCAAGGCGGTGCGATGGGCGGCATCGCGGTCAATGAGTTGTCCCAATGGAATGCCGAGCAGTCCGGCGATCACTTTGAGCAAACCGTGATCGAGTTGCTGGCGATAGGCTTCGGTGCGGGTGGCGATCTTGTCGGGGGTGAGACTGCTGTTGAGCGTGAGGTGCTCGCGGTAGGCTTCGGCGGTGACGAAGCCTTCGGCTCGTGTGCCGACGGGGTGGAGGTCGGCGGCGAGGGGGTCGGTGCGGATGGTCCAGTCGAGGGTGCCGTCGTCGCGCATGGCTCCGAAGCGCAGTTCTTCGCAGAAGCATTCTTCGTCGCGCAGGATGCCTTCGCGGGCTTTGGCAGTGTCGTCGGCGTTGGGTTCGCCGGCGATGATGATGGCGAGGATGCGGTCGCTGCGGCCGAGTTCCTTGAACCCACGCACCTCCTTGCGCACCCAGGGGCTGACAGCGCTGCGCGGGCTGCACAGGACGATGAAGTGATCGCTCACCTCCTGCGCGGCGCGGATGCCGGTGGCGAGGTCGGCGTTGGCGGGCAGCTCGTCTTCGACGCGGAAGATGGGGTAGAGGGAGTCGCGGATGGGTTCGCCGCGCAGATTCGGGGTGCCGATGAGATCGGGCGGGACGACGTAGCGCTCGAGTCCGCGGTGCAGCCACTCGGCCCAGCGGCGGCCTTCCTGGGTGTTGTCCGCGTGACGGTAGCTGATGAAGGCGCTGTAGCGGCGGGACATGGGAAGGATGAAAGTTGAAGGATGAAACTGGAAGGCTCAATGCGCCCCGTTCTGACGCTCGGCGAGGTGCCACTCGACGAGTTCATCAAGGAGGATTTCCTCGGTGGCGGTGACGGTGCGGCGGACGGAGGCTTCGGTTTCCAGGGTTTCCAGTGTCGCGGCAGCGGTGGTGAGGCGTTCGGTGAGTTCCTGGTAGCGGTAGGTGCGGCGACCGCTGTCGAGGGCGATGCGCAGGGAGATGAATACCCCGGCGGCCAGTGGCAGGGCAATGGGCAGGAAGCTGAAGCAGAAGGCCGCGAGCCAGGACAAGCCGTCGGCATGGTCATTGTCCACCGGCGCCGGATAGTAGAGGTGAAGGTGCTGGTGCTCGTTGATGAGCTTGATCGTGATCAGCATGAGCTTGTAAAGCAGTGCCCCGATCACGAAGACGATGGCGGTGCCGCCCAGCTTGCTGCCCCACCAGTGGGTGCGGTGGAAGAGCGGTGCGGCCTCGGCCTGCTTCTGCTTGAAGTAGCTGATCTGGCCTATTTTGGGATCGGGGTGCCGCAGGCGGTTGTCGAGGTAGTGCTGGCGGGCGCGCTCCCACGGGCTGGCGGATTCACTGCGGCGGATCAGAAGCCCGGCAGTGATGGCGAAACGCCGCCACTGAGGCTGGTGACGGGCGATGAGGGGATGCAGGGGATCAAGCAATCCGGCGCTGTGCCTCATGGCGCGCATGAGTTCTGCGGCAAAGCGGGTCTGCATCCAGCGCTCGTGAGTGGCCTGGTTATGCAGGCGGCGGGCGCGGCGGTAAGCCTTGACCACCAAGGCGAGTTCCAAAGCGGCGAGGGTGGCGAGAATGATCTTCCACTCCAGCTTGGTCTGAGGTAGGACGGCGGCGACCGCCGCGACCAGCGTGGCGATGCCGTGCCACTGGATGGAGCGCACCAGCGAGAGGCGAAAGTAAGCGGAGTGCTTGTTTGAACAGGCCTCCAGGCGCGTGAAAAGTTCGGCAGCAGTTTCCTCGGTCCCGGTGGCTGGCGATGAGCCTTCGCACATGGATTGCTCGATCTCGTCAAAGATGAGGCGGCTTTTGTGCTTGGGATCCGCCAGTCGATCCAGGTCAACCGCTTCGGCTTCGCCACCCGTCACGGGAATGATGAGGCGCGGAAGGTGCCGCGCCTCGGCCAAGCTCAGCAAGTGCCGGGTGCCGCCCAGTCCGCGCGCTGGCTGGCGATCCCAGACCGCGACGAGGCCGTCGATGGCCTCCAGCATTTGCATGCCGGCATCGTAATAGCATTCGGGGTGGGTTTGGGTGCCGGTGACCAGGCGCAGCGTGCCGCCCGCTTCGCCGTTCTGCGCTGACTGGATCAGCCGATAGGCACGCGCCCACTCCGATGCCAGAAACACGCCGTCCTGCCAGAAATCAGCGGCAAAGCCTGCCCGATGATCGACATCGCCGGTCTCGGGCATGAGCACCACGGGCTTGGGCAGGATGAGATGCAAGGGCAGGCCGAGCTTCGCGGCCTCTTCGCAAGCCAGGATGTCGGTCCCGTAGGCAGCGCTGGCGTAGCACTCCATCACGCCGCCGCGTTCTTCGATGCGTTGCTTGAGGGCTGCCAGTTCAGAGGCCAGGGCGTGGCGGACAGCTTCGGCATCGTCGAGTTGACGGTGGCCGGTAAACCCAATCAAGTGGCGAGGCTTGAGCATAGACCGTAGTGGAGCAACACGTGTGCCTTTTGACAAGCAAGTGCTGCTGACGGTTTCGCAAGCCTGAAAGGGCAGTGTTGCAAGGCATGCTCGCCGGCATCACCCCCGCAAATGTTCCCGCAGAATGCGTAGCACCTCGGCCACGGTCTCGGGTTTCTCCACGCAGCCGTGCCAGTGGGGCACGAGGACTTCCGAGACAGCGCTGGGCAGGTGCGCGCTTTCATAGGGCACGACGCCGTCGGAGCACTTGGGGCCGGGGCCCTTGCCACGGTCGCCGATGATGGAGTGGCAGGGCACGGTGACGGGGCATCGCTCCAGCGCGGCGAAATACGGGTGCTCGGGCGACAGCATGTCCACGCTGCGCAGGCCGAGCTGGCGGTAGCGGTGCAGTTCCGGGTTGATGAACTGCAGGCCGCCGGTGGTGACGGCCCGGGTGATGAAGCCGAGGGTGTCAGTGGGCAGCTTGATCAGCCGCACGGCCAGCTGCACGAGACCGATGTCGGCCAGCTTGCTGCCACGGTGAGGCACGGCGATGAAGACCACGCGGTCCACGAAGGGCAGCGGCTCCAGCACCAGCGCGCGCTGCATCGCCTCCTTCTCCGTGGGCGACATCCAGTCGATCTTCGGTATCGGCCGCGTGAAGAAAGCTTTCCGCAACTCCTCATCGGTGTCCGTCACCTGCAATCGCGAGAGCAGGCCGCCCATGCTGTGGCCCACGAGCACCATGCGTTCGAAGTTCCGGCTTCGTTGCCGCGGGTCCCAGCGCTGGCGGTAGAGCTGCAGGCTCTGGCGCAGGCGGGCGGCCGCGCCCGGCACGCTGATGCCGGTGGGGTAGATGAAGAAGAGCGGCTGGTAGCGGCGGCTGAGCACCGGGTCGGCGAGAAGGCCGTTCACTTGATGCCGCCAGATGCTGGGGGTGGAGCCGAGGCCATGCACGAAGACGACGGGAATCTTGGCCGGATCATAGGGGGCGAGCCCGAACAGGCCGAGGTCCTTCTCTCGGCGGTCGGGCCGCAAGAGGCCGCTGAACCCGATACTGGCCAGGTAAGGGTTGTCGAGGTTGGCCTCGATCACGCTGCTGTAGTCATAGGCGAGCGGGCGGCGCTGTCCGGCCAACGTTACCTGACGCTTCGGGAAAGAGTTCACGAAGCGCAGGCGCACGGGCTGGAGGCCGTCTTGGGCAGCGGGCTTGCCGAACTCCAGGATGGCCGTGGCCGGGGCGTAGAGCCCGTTGCCAGGGCGGAAGGCACGGTCACGGCGGAGCGCTTCCAGATCTTTTTCCAGAGCGAGCACAAACGGAGCGCCGAGGCCGGAACCTTCAAGCCGCTCGGCGAAGGCTTTGGTGTCGATGCGGCCGGCGGGCAGAATACGGTCAAAGAACGCTGGCGCGTATTCATCATTGCCCTGGGGTTGCATGGGGCGGTCGTCGAAGGAGACCTGCCAGGTGCGCTGCTGGTCCCGCACCTGCACGGGCTTGGTCCAGTCATGCGGCGAGAGCCGGCGCTGCAGCCCCAGCACGAAGGCTTCGACGGCGGCGTTGTAGCGCGCGCTGTCGGCTTCCAGATCGGAGGTGGCGGCCTCGGCTTGCCGCAGCGCCTGGATAAGTCGGCGGCCGGACTGGCTCTGCCCGTCACTCACATCCGCCAGCTGAGTTTTGGCGACCTTGACCCGAGGCAGGGACGAGGAGGTGCAGGCGGACAGCGCCAGGGCGAGGGGCAGGATGGTGAACCGGAGAGAGCGACCCATGGTAGGGCGGACGGAAGTCGAGGTCGAAGATTAGGCAATCAATTCGTGAGCGACGGCGGAGCGGCTCGCGCTTCAGGTGAATAATCGGATTGCGCCCGCGTCCTGGCATTCGTTACACTGTTCGCATCCTCTATCTCTATGAATGGTTTCCCCACACTTCGCCCGGCCATCGGTATGGCCCTGGGCCTTGGCTGCCTCAGTTTGAGCAGCTGCACCGAGGTGCCTTACACGGAAGGGGGCTATTCCAGCGGCAGCAGTTACTCCGGCGGCTGGTATGACCGGGGCCACTACGACCGTCCCTACTATGGCTCTGGTTACGGTTATGGCTCGGGCTATGGCTACGGGGGCTACTACTCCAGCCACGATCATCATCACGATCACGGCGATGATCATGATGAGCATCGGCATTCTTCATCCGGGTCCGGCAGTTCCAGTTCGCGCTCGCGGGATGACGATCATCGCTCCAGTTCCTCGCACAGTAGTCACAGCGGCTCCAGCTCGGGTTCAGGTTCCCGCTCCTCCTCCAGCAGCAGTGGCAGCCGCGATGAGCATCGTGAAAGCCGTGGAGGTAGCAGTGGCGGTGGTTCCAGTTCGCGCTCCAGCGATGATTCGCGCGACAGCCGGGGCCGACGCTAGCGCTTCTTTTGCAGAGCGGACGTCTCAGGCGCAAGATCGGCGGTGAGTGGCGACGTTCACAGGGCAGCCCTGTCCAGCGTCTCTCACCCACGCCATGAAACGCACGCCTTCATTACCGACCGCCGCCTTTTGGCTGGCGGCCTGCCTGCTCGGTTCAGCCCAAACACCGCCCGCCGCGCCACCCGCCGCGCCGGAAGCACCGAAATTGGAGCCTTTTCCCGCGCCTGCCGATGTGGCGGTGGCGATGAAAAAAACGGCGCTGTTTTATCGCAACAAAACCAGCGTAGCAGGCGGCTATGGCATCAGCGTGCCGAAGGATTACAGCACGTCGCGGGCGGAAAATCGCGAGTCGTCGACGCTCATCTCCATCCAGCATCCAGGCACGCCGAGTGTCGGGCTGGCGTTGTTAATGGCGTTTAAGGTCACGAAGGACCCGCTGTTCAAGCAGGCCGCGCGGGAGGCCGCGCAGTCGCTGCTCTGGTGCCAGCTCGCCTCCGGCGGATGGGAGAGTGACTTTGACTTCAATCCAGCCGTCGCGCGCAAGTATCACTATCGGCGCGACCTTGAGGCAGGCGACACCGAGCGTGGGGGCCGCCATGGTGCCTCCACGCTGGACGATGGCAAGACAGAGGCGGCGCTTCTGTTCCTGCTGGAGTTGGCGCATACGCCGGAGTTTGCCAAGGATGAGGAGCTACACCGCGCGGTGAAATTTGGCTTCGACGGCCTGCTCCTCGCGCAGGAGAAGTGCGGAGCCTGGGGCCAGTCCTTTGATGGTCCGGCGGATGCCTCCGCGCCCGTGGTGAAGGCGAAGCTGCCTGCGCAGTGGTCGCGGGTGTGGCCGAACGTGGACTACACGAAGTTCTACACACTGAACGATGGCAATCTGCTGCAAACGACGCGCCTGCTGCTCCGTGCGCATGAGCTGACCCAAGACGAGCGCTACCTAACGGCGGCGAAGAAGGTGGGAGACTTCCACCTGCTGGCGCAATTGCCCGCGCCGCAGCCTGCCTGGGCGCAGCAATACAACGCGCAGATGGAGCCGGTATGGGCGCGGAAGTTCGAGCCGCCTGCGGTGAGTTCTGCCGAGAGCATTGAAGCGCTGGAGACGCTGCTGGAGCTGTGGGTGGCCACGGGCGAGGCGAAGTATCGTGCCCCGATGGCGGCGGCGATCGCCTGGCTGGACAAGGTGAAGCTGCCCGACGGCCAATGGGCGCGCTTCTACGAGCTGGGCACGGACAAGCCGCTCTACTGCAAGGCGAAGACCTATGAGGTGACGTATGACGACAGCGACCTGCCTACGCACTACGGCTTCAAGCTGAATGAGCTGGGCGAGGACCTGGACGCGCTGAAGAAGAAACTGGCGATGAGCCGCGAGGAACTGCAGCACGCGAAGGCGGACCCCACGGAACCAAGGAAGTGGGCAAGCCGCGCCAAGGGGGCTGCCAAGAAGGTGGTGAAGGCGCTGGAAACGCTGAATCCCAAGGGCTACTGGAGCAAGGATAACCAGATCGACATGGGCGAGTTCGTAAAGCACATGCGCGCGATGGCTTACTACCTGGAGGCTGCTCAGAAGGGCGACGGGTTCTTCGAGGCGCTGCGGCGGAAGGAGTAGCTTCGACTGCTGGTCGAAGCGAGGGTAGGGCGCTGTGTCCCACAGCGCCGCAGTCGAAGCGTTGAGCGTGGTGATACTGCACGCCATCGAGGTCGGCGTCGGTGTATCCGGCGCGTTGAGGACAACGCGCCCTACCTTCCCACACAAAACAAATGCTGGTGCCCGCGAATGAAGAGCTGGCCGTCGGACACGGCGATGGAGCCAATCACCTTCTCGCCCATCGGATTCGTGGCGAGCAGTTCGAACTTCGGGCTCGCTTTGAACACGAACGCATCGCCGCCCTGGTTGACGGCATAGCATTTGCCCTCGCTGATGACGATGGACGACCAGTTCTGGCCGGTGGGGCCGGGGCCTTTCAAGCGTTCGTTCCAGACTTCGCGGCCTGTCTTTAGTTCAATGCATTGGGCGATGCCTGGGTCGTTCAGGATGTAGATGTGGCCTTCGTGGATGGCTCCCGAGGCGATGCGTTGCGGGCTCTTGGGGTGATGCCAAAGCCGATGCGTATCGGTGACATCGCCCTTGCCACCCACCTTCACCGCGAGCGCCATGCCGCTGTAACCGCCCATGCCGATGACGATGCCATCGCTGTAAAGTGGCGAGGTGTAGACCAGAGGGCTCAAGCCCTCGCTGGTCCAGTGCTCCTTGCCCGTGGTGGGGTCAATGCTGCACACGCGAAAGGGCCAGGACATGAGCAACTGCCTTTGCCCATCAATGTCGCGGGGCAGGGGATCGCTCCAGGAGCCGTAGAAGCCGGATTTGCCGGGCTTCGAGTCGGGGCGAATGGGCTCGGCCTTTTCCCACAAGATCGCGCCCGTCTTTTTGTCCAGGGCGACCAGGCGCGCGGTCACGCTGGGGCCGTGATTGAGAAAGACCATGTCCCCGACGATGACCGGCGAGGTGCCCGGTCCCCAGATGTGCAACTGCGGTCCCAGGTCGCGCTGCCACAACTCCTTGCCAGCGAAGTCGTAGCAGAACACACCCGCCGAGCCAAAGGTGACAATCATGCGCTCGCCATCCGTCGCGGGCGAGCCGGAGCAGAAGGGATTCGTTTTGTGCGTGGTCTCCGGCTTGGTCCAGGTCGTGCCCGCTTCCCAGAGTTTGACACCGGTCTTCTTGTCAAAGCAGAGCAAGACACGCTTGCTTTCCGCTTCGAGGCTCTGGGTGACGAATACCTTGTCGCCCCACACGACCGGCGTGGAATTGCCCGGGCCGGGCAGCGCGGTCTTCCAGGCGATGTTCTCGGTGGCGCTCCATTTCATGGGTAAGCCGGTCTCGTCGCAGGTGCCGTCGTTGTGCGGCCCGCGCCAGGAGGGCCAGTTGGCCGCGTGGGCGGTAAGGGCCAGGAAGAACGCGAGCATGATGGCTTTCATAGGCCGATAGGAACGCTGCGAGGACGAAGGCTATAGCAGCGCCCTGATTCGCGATCCTCACTTTGCCCTTTGCCCTCCGCCCTTTGCTTGTGCTATTAGCGCGGCATGTCTGCCTCTATCGACATCCACCGCATCGCCACGCTGTCGCGTCTCCAACTGACCGACGTCGAGGCGGAGCAATACTCGGCGCAGCTCGCGAAGATCCTGGATTACGTGAACGTGCTGGAGAAGCATGATCTCAGCGGCGTGGAGCCGAGCGCTCATGCGATGCCCGTCTTTGATGTGTGGCGCGAGGATGCGGTGCAGGCCAGCTTC
>Ga0164294_10000552_pt1 | contig 35694 bp, 39 predicted proteins | sample GEODES005metaG_FD_111479 | JGI IMG/M metagenome (GOLD analysis project Ga0164294, IMG submission 111479) | Oligotrophic lake water microbial communities from Sparkling Lake, Wisconsin, USA - GEODES005 metaG | ecosystem: Environmental > Aquatic > Freshwater > Lake | place: USA: Sparkling Lake... | reverse complement strand
GACCAAAAAGGTGAAGCTTCCGGGCTTTCGCCCTGGCAAAGCGCCACGAGCCATGCTCGAGCCGCTTGTCAACAAAGAGGATTTGTACGAAGAAGCCGCTCGCGCGCTCGTGATGAGCACGCTGAACGCGGCGATCAAGCAGGAATCGCTGACGCCAGACCCGAACACTCAGCCGTCGGTTGACGTGAAGTCGATCGATCAGGACACCCTGACGGCGGAATACTCGGCAAAGATTCCATTGCCTCCACGCGTGGAGCTTGGCGACTATGCCGGCCTTAGCGTGGTTCACGCACCTTCGGAAGTCACGCCAGAAGAGGTTGACCTTCAGATCGAAGAGATGCGACGCCGACGATCGGTCCGCGAGACCGTTACTTCGCGAGAAGTTCAAGCGACCGACATTGCCGTTTTGAACATCAAGCCAGATGGCGCGGTTGAAGGCAAGACCTTCATGGTTATCGTTGGCAAGAGCTTCCCGCAGCTTGACGAGTTGATTCTCGGCATGAAGGTGGAAGAGATCAAGCATGCCGAACTCACCTTCCCCGCCGAATTTTCCGACAAGGAGTGGGCAGGCACGACGGTGACCGGAACGGTTGCGGTTTCATCGCTCACCGAAGTTAAGTTGCCCGACCTTGATGATGCGTTTGCGGCTTCGCTTCAGACGGAGAACCTCGAAGACTTGCGAGAGCGCGTGACCTCGGGCCTGCAGATCGTTAAGGAAGAAGCGGCATTCGAGATGGCAACCGACCAGTTGCTGGACACGATGGTGGCTAAGAGCACGATCGAAGTTTCCGACAACATGTGGGAGAACTTGGCCGATCGACGCATTTCTGAAACCGCTCAGGAACAGGCCAAGAACGGCATTAGCCTTGAGCAGTACACCCGCGAGCAGGGCATGACGATCGAAGAGTTCGTCGAAGCCTGGCGCGTTCGAGCGAAGACGGAAATCCTCCGCGCTTTCGTGATTCAGAACGTTTACGCTAAGGAAAAGCTGAGTCTGACGAACGGTGACGTTCAGCAAGAGCTCGCTCGCATGGCGGGCGAGAACAACATTTCGCCTGAAGAGCTTTACCGAGCCCTTGAGCGCAATGGCGATTTCCAGGAGCTTCAGTTCCGCGCGATTCAGCGTAAGGTTCGACAGTTCCTTCTGAGCAAGGCGGACGTTCGCGAGTCGGAAGCTCCGGCGGAAGAAGCAACTCCAGCACCGAAGAAGAAGTCGACCAAGAAGAAGGCCGAGGAAGCCGATGATGCGGTTCCAGCAGAAGCTGAAACCGAAGCGACGACCGAAGCCGAAGCCGCTGAATAAGCAGCTTCCAAATAGAAAAACGGCCCGGCGGATGAGATCCGCCGGGCCGTTTTCTTTTTTCGTCTTAGTGGATGAAGACGCCGAGGTCTCGGGCGGTGACGTACTCCATCGTGTCGTTGCGCACAGTCTTGAGCTGACCGCAGGCATCGGCGATAGGCACGGTGCACATTTCTTGGTTCTGGTAGGCGACCATGACTCCGCTTTCGCCGCGGTCGACGGCCTTGATGGCCTCGACGCCGTAGGCTTTAGCGAGGATTCGGTCGGCTGGGTTTGGCGTGCCGCCGCGCTGGACGTGGCCAAGGACGGTGCCGCGCATTTCAAATTCGCCCGGAGCCATTTCTTCCAGGGTGCGCATGACTTCGGTGGAAACGCCGCCCAACAGCACTTCGCTGGACTTTCCGCCAGCCCGGATGACCTGTCGGTCGTCGATCATGGCGCCTTCGGCTACCACGACGATGGAGGAGCCGTACTGCTCCTGTCGGTAGCGGAGGAACTCCATGAGGTCGTGGACCTTGAACGGGAATTCTGGTAGCAAGATGGCATCGGCTCCACCGGCGAGACCAGCGCGGAGGGCGATCCAACCCGCGTGGCGGCCCATGGTCTCTAGGAAGAGGATGCGGCTGTGGCTGGATGCGGTGGTGTGAATTCGATCGAGGGCATCGGTGACGACCTGGACGGCGGTTGAGAAACCGAACGTTCGGTCGGTGGCCATCAAGTCGTTATCGATGGTCTTTGGGACGCCGATGATTTTTACGCCGAACTCTTCGAGCTGGAGGGCGGCGTTTAGGGTGCCGTCTCCGCCGATGACGACAAGAGCGTCGATGCCGACCTCTTGGAGGTTGGCCTTGGCCATCTCAAGGATGTCGTCGGGGATTCGGCGAACTCCTCCGGCGCCGACCTTTCCACCGAAGCGTCCGCGGTTTGTGGTCTTTAGGATAGTGCCGCCGATGAAGCTGATGCCTCGAACGTCGTTGAGTCCTAAAGGTCGGCAGGTGATGGGGGAAAGCACACCTTCCCACCCGCGCTCGAAGCCGACGAACTCGTATCCCATCGGGATGCCTACTTTGACGACGGAGGCAATGACTGCATTCAACCCACTACAATCGCCGCCGCTCGTTAGAATCCCAACTCTTCCCTTTGCCATCTGTGGCCGGAAGGTTACCGGCAAACGGGGTCTGGAGGCTACAGCGAGAGGGTAGTTCGCGCCGAACGGGTGCGTTGCGGCGGCAGAGCCGCGTTGATGTGCGATTGGGTGAGTTCGCGGGTTGCGACCGGTGCTCTCCAAGGATGTGGCACTGGATTCGATTCTCAGGCGTTAAGATTTCTGTGAGGAGGTCGACATTCAGAGCGATTTGTGGATGGATGACGTTTCTTGCAATCTTCGGGACATGCGTTTCCAGTGTGCTGGTCATGCACTCTTACTACTCGTATTCAGGCGACACAACCAGGAGGTATGTCGAAAGGTTCGACAAAACTGGCAGCCTCGTTCTAGACGGAGTTGAACACTGTTCGGTATCCGTGACGCCGCTCTTGAAGCTGAGCCGCGAAAAGCTATCGCAAGTCATCCGAGAAGACGGGGACGCGATGTGCCTGAACGTTCGCGATCAAAATCCAAAACTTAGCTACATCCATGATGGAAAGTACAAGGACCCGGAAACGGGTCAAAAGCTCGCATGGAATTCCCGAGACCTAGGTTGTTATCAGAGTGGAAAGGGAGTCGACACGGAGAGCTTCGTCGTGACTCAATCGTTCAGTGGAGAGGTCACCATTACGGAAAACCCTGATTTCATCGGTATGTGCTTCACGGGTGGGTACCTGTACTTTCGCCGAATCTTCATTGACGGCAAGTTGGTAGAGGCGGAAGAGTACGTTGTGGACTAAAGCTCGAAGCAATGGCCTGAACGCTTCCGGATTGCCTTGCTTAGGTCAAATGCGATGAGTCGGGGCAGGTTTGGCACCATGGATCTGGGCCGGATGGCCTTGGTTGCGATATCAATCATTGGAGTCGGTTCTATCGTTTGGATCGCGAAGTGGATGGCGGAGATTGACTATCCTGTCCCGACAGAATCTCACCGAATACGGCTTAACCAGGAGCTGCACCGCGATTTTGGAGTTCCGATTTCGGTTCAGTCAGTTGTTCACATCGATCTTGATCGGTCCGGAATGGTCGCCTTGTTGGAAGAGGACAACGTTGAATCCGTTGTTTCGCGCATTGCTCAAGCGAATATGAGCGGAGATAAAGTTGAACGATTGGGCCAGAAGCTTTTCCGCACCGGAACGCGGTTTTACAGGTTTGAGAAGTACAAAGCAGGGGTCCTCGTGGTCTGGTGCAGTTATCGGGGATACCTGGATGACTTGCGAGACGCCGCCAAGAGCCGGGGACTTTTGGATGAGGCGTAGCGGAAGAAATCGCAACTGGGCTCAACTCGACGATGGCGGAGAAATGCCTACGAACCTGGTCGAGCCGGCGGCAGAGCCGCCTTGCTACGACCTTGGGTGAGTTTGCGGGTTACAAAAAGCGGCAGTAGAACTGCCGCACTCCAGAGAGGAACATAGGATGAACTTGAAATTTCGAATCGGGCTAATCATGTTCGCGGTCCTGACTTTAGGGGGGTTCGGGTTTAGGCGGTACTTCCGGTGGCAGTCATTCGTGAACCATAGTTTCTCGCTTTTGGCGATCCATTCAGAGAGGCACTGGAAGCAGCATCGACGGTTGCCTCAGAACTACTCGGAGCTACTCGGCTCGATGCCGGACCACACTCGAGAAGTTTTTGAACGATCCGAGAGTCGGGGGTTCGAGATGTCAATTGACAGACAGGGCGATAGCGTGGCGGTCATATCTGCCAAGGATAAGCTGCTTCCCTTCCTTTCGCGTACCGATCGGGTTGAGTGTGCGGGAGACGATTGCAACTTTGATCCGACTGCCGGTCATCAATAGGCTAGCTGTAGAGCGTGCTGTCTACAGCCGAGTCTCATGCGGCGGCAGAGCCACCGCGCTACGTCCCTTGGGTGTGTTTGCAGGCGGCAAAAAGCGGCAGTAGAACTGCCGCACTCCAGGGTTCGGTGTCTACTTCCAAGTCTCATGCGGCGGCAGAGGCGCCACGCTACGATCTTCGGTGAATCTGGCGGTCACAAAAAGCGGCAGTGGCACTGCCGCACTCCAGGGTTGGATGCGGTCGTCGCGAAGTCAGGAAATTTGTACATAATTGCGCCAGCCATACGGCAAAGCGAGAGATGAAGGGATCTCCTGAACACACATGAATAACGGTCGACTTGAGGCGTTTAGTGACGGCGTGCTGGCGATCATTATCACCATCATGGTGTTCGAGATTAAGGCACCAGAGCTGACGACCTGGGACGCTTTACGATCGGTTTGGCCGGTTTTTCTGTCTTTCGTGCTCAGTTTCATTCATGTTGGGATCTATTGGAATAACCACCACCACATGATGAAGCTCTCGACAAAAATCAACGGCAACATTCTTTGGGCAAATATGCATTTGCTCTTCTGGTTGACCTTAGTACCGTTCACTACCAGCTGGCTAGGGCGATCCAACTTTGCTTCGGTTCCGACCCAGGTGTACGGAATCTCACTTGGGATGTGCGGGGTTGCGTACTGGATTTTGCAAACGGTGATCATAAAATCCCAGGGACCCGACTCACTTTTGGCGCGAGCGATCGGAAAGGATCTCAAGGGTCGCGGTTCGGTCGTCGGGTACCTGGCCGGCGTGGGCATCTCGCCAATCGACTCGCGGGTTTCGATGATCATTTACGCCGCGATCGCGGCGATGTGGCTGATCCCGGACCCGCGGATTGAGCGGTTTGTCGAAGAGTGTTGAGCCTCCTACTAAAGCGCGGAATCCGGCCTGAGATTGGAATTGGGAACGGTGGGTTGACGAATTCGCTCACAGCGGTCGGAGGTCGGATTACCGCTCGGTTGCGTCAAAAATGGCGTTATACTAAGGATTGGCAGGCGAACGATGCTTCGTCAGCGTCGGCGGGTCCGTCCCTCGTCTGCCGTCGAATTTGTCAGATTCGAACTATCGTCTGTCCCGAGCGCTCTTTCCAACGGTGGCTTAGAGAATAAACCTGCTCGGTCAGTCCATCAAGGTTCTTCCGTTCGCCGTCGGGCTTCATTGCGTTCATAAGGATGTGGGCAACCAAATCGGCGATTTGTGCTCCGGCCAACGACTGCGAGTCAATCCAGAATGGTGCAGGAAATACGTGCTTCATTCGCTTCCCGATCGCTGAGCGGTACATAAACTTGGAGATCGCCCGGCTCAACGGCAGATTTATGCCGTTATGCTCCGTGTCCATGACCAAAGTTACAGCCTGCCCTTCGTACGATTCTTGCATCCAGTTTCCAACCACTTCGAGGAGACACTGGTAAGCAGGCGGGCAACCATTCACCGTACTCTTAACATCATTCGGATGGGACGGATTGAGCAGAACCCCGATTGTGCTTCCCCGACAATCGTGTACTTTCTGAAGCACATTGGCAACTAATTTATAGTGAGGCGAGTTTATTCCACCAAAGCGTCTCAAGCTTCCAGCCTTAAGTAGCTGACCGCTTTTAAGTTCCATGTGTTCTAACAAGGACTCAATGATGATTTTTTCATTGAGAACGTCTTTCCAACCGTCACCGTCATAGTCGTCCCGGGTGCCGAAGGAGTCCAAAACGAGCTGATACACGGCCGCTTGTAGTGCTCGGTACCGAAATTCGTTGATGCCAAATCCGGCCAGTGCATAGTGCCAGACCCCATTTGAGTCCCTTTCGTAACTTTCATCAATGAACACCAACATCTCGATTCTGAGCCGGTCGATTTTATCCGGCATACGAATGAAGTGCGATGGTAGCCGCACAGCAACCGACTCAGCTGCCACCGAAAGCGGAGGCAGTTGTAACGCGGCGGAGTTCCGTAGACCCATAGATTGAGATGACGCGGAGTAATCTGACGTCAGGTAATCAAAATGGGAATTCCGTACGTTATCGAAAAAACGCAGAACGGCGAGCGAAGCTACGACCTTTGGTCGAGGCTCCTCAAGGATCGAATTGTCTTCTTGGGCACGGAAGTGGACGACTATGTCGCGAACCTAATCGTCGCCCAGTTTTTGTTCCTGGAAAAGGAAGACCCTGACAAGGACATCGACTTTTACATCAACTCGCCGGGTGGCTCGGTTTATGCCGGTCTCGCGATTTATGACGCGATGCAGTTGGTGAAGCCCGCGATCGCTACGACATGTGTCGGAATCGCCGCCAGCATGGGCGCGGTTCTCTTGGCGGCCGGAGCCGATGGTAAGCGAAGCGCACTGCCAAACGCCCGCGTGATGATTCACCAGGTTTCGTCCGGGTTCCGAGGAACCATGGCAGACATCAATGTGCAGGTCAAGGAAACGAACACCCTGATGGACAAACTAATGGTCATTTTGGGTGAGCACACCAAGAAGGACCCCGAGCAGGTTCGACTGGACTGCGACCGTGACCGATGGATGTCTTCGGACGAAGCGAAGGATTACGGCATCGTCGATAACGTAATTCGACCGACCAGCCGATAATGTAGGCAAGATGATGCAGCCCCCGGATCGCCGCGACCTCTGCGCCCTTTGTGGAAGATCAAAGGACTCTGTGTCGCGGCTGATCACTGGGCTGTACGGGGCGATTTGCTCCGATTGCGTGCAGCTCTGCACGGAAATTGTTGATCAGGAGGGCACGCGAGCGCGAAACGGCGCGGGCCATCCCTTCCCCGCTGGCCCCGCAATCGATCCAGAATTCACCAAAGCCCGGCTGCCAAAACCGCGAAACATCGTCGAGTTTTTGAGTAGCTACGTGGTCGGGCAAGATGCGGCGAAGCGGGCGCTGGCGGTTGGGGTTTATAACCACTACAAGCGCACGCTCGATTCCTCCCCGGGGCAGACCGAGGTTTCGAAGAGCAACATCCTTTTGATGGGCCCGACCGGAACGGGCAAAACCCTGCTCGCCCAAACGTTGGCGCGGATGATGCACGTTCCGTTTGCGATTGCCGATGCCACGTCTCTTACCGAAGCGGGTTATGTGGGCGAGGATGTTGAGAACGTTTTGGTCCGGCTTTACCGTGAGGCCGAGAGCATTAGCGGAACCGACCCGAAGAAGCTGGCCGAGCGCGGGATTGTGTACATCGACGAGATCGATAAGGTCGCACGGAAGTCACAGGGCGGCACTTCAATCACGCGCGATGTCAGCGGTGAGGGGGTTCAGCAAGGGCTTTTGAAGATCCTCGAGGGAACGATCGCCAACGTTCCGCAGAACGGCGGTCGGAAGCATCCCCACCAGGAATTCATCCAGATCGATACCACCGGCATTCTGTTTATCTGCGCGGGATCCTTTGAAGGAATCGAAGAAATTGTTCGACGTCGGCAACACGGCAGCGTGATGGGATTCCGAAACGCACCGGTCAATGCACCGGAGGTCGTTCCCACGGACGTGGTTCCAGAAGATCTGGTGAAGTACGGGTTCCTGCCCGAGTTCATTGGGCGGCTCCCGGTGATCACGGCATTGAATCCGCTGACGGAGGACGATTTGGTGAGGGTTTTGACCGAGCCGAAGAACGCGCTGATCAAGCAGTACAAGCACTTGTTTGAGATTGAAGACGTAGAGTTAGTTGTCGAGACAGCGGCCCTGCGGGAGATTGCCCGCGAGGCGATTCGAAGAAAAACTGGTGCTCGCGCCTTGAGAGCCCTCCTGGAGGAGATTCTGCAGGAAGCGATGTTTGAAGTTCCGAGCCTTCCAGAGGTACAAAGGATCATCGTTCCGAAAGGCATTCTTGAAGGTAACGCGAAGCCGATCTATCTGATAGACCTTCAGTTACGCGAAACTGGCTAAAAAAGTCCATTTTCATGGAACTCTTTTAATTCACGAATCGTTTGTCTTGAATTAGAAGGGGAGTAGCCGGTTTCAACGAGGAAATCTGCGTCGTCGTCAACACGGGGAAACCCCGGCGCCGCATCTGAGTGCGAGACCTTCCAATTTAGAGCGACCGACTTGTTCGGCCGCTCTTTATGCGTGAGCATTGGAGGTCCTTCATCTTTGAGAGTTCAATCTTTTCTCTTCATCATTCATAGTCTGTTCCCTTCTCAAAGCTTCACCTTGGAGCAATTTTTAGAGAAGGTTGAGCAAGGCTTCCCTAAGTTGCGCGCCGCCAAGGATGCGGTTGAAGTTGCAGCAGCCAAGACGAAGGAGAAGCGCGGTGCGTTTGATCCGGTTTTGACCGTCGACACTTCGGCGCTTCGCTACAACAGCTCCAGCACGCGCGGCAAGGCACTCTCTACGCAGATGCTGGAGACGACGGTCGAGCAAACAACGCGGTCGGGCGCAAAGGTCTTTGCCGGATCACGACTGAACTTTGGCTCGGTGAAATCGCCCGGGAGCTCGACCGGTGAGCTTGGCGAGTACTTTGTTGGCGTCAAGCTCCCACTGCTTCGAGGATTTGGATTGAACCAAAAGTCGATTGCCGAGGCGGTCGCGAATTTAGAGCTTGGTCAAGCGACCGAAGAGGCGCGCCTAATTCGCCTGAACGTACGGCTAAAGGCGAGCGAGGCTTACTGGGAATGGGTCGCGGCGCGAGAGCGAAAGGAGATCGCCGCGCGACTGCTCACGATTGCGAAGGTTCGCGCCGACGGGATTCGCGAACGGTACGAGCGAGGGGACTTGCCGAAGATTGATACGGTTGAAGCCGAGACGGAAGTCCGGCGGCGAGAAGGCGGCTTGGTGAAAGCGGAACGCGACATCGAAAAGGCTCAATTGAAGCTGAACGTGTTTCTTTGGAACGCAACGGTCGGAACTCCCGGAAGCCTGCCAAAGCCTAATTTGCCTTCTAAAGAAGAAGTCGATGCTGCGCTGGTTCGAGCGATGACCCAACGCCCAGAAGTACGCATCATCACGGCCGAGACGAAAGTAATTGAGCAAAGCCTGGCGCTGGCCAGGAACGAGCGCCGCCCGAGCTTAGATGTTGTGGTCTCGCCGGGAATTGACACCGGTCGCAACTCGGTCGGCGCAACGGTGAAAGCAGGCATCTTCTACTCGATGCCGCTTCGACAGCAAACGGTCGATGGGCAGATCGAGCAGGCACAGCAGAAGCTCGAGAAGATTAAAGAGGACGAGGCGCTGTTGAAACGAGAGATCGAAACCGAGGTCCAAGATGCGGCTTCGGCGCTTCGACGGGCTTATGAGCGCGTGCAGGCGAACATGGCCGAGTTGGAGCTGGCTCAGCAGTTGGAGCTTGGAGAACTCATCCGATTTCAGGAAGGGGATGGGACGTTGTTCTTGCTGAACCAGCGAGAGCGTGGAACGGCGGAGACCGCGGCACGGCTCGTTGATGTGATTGCCGAGTTCCACATTGCTACCGCTGCGCTACGCGCGGCAGAAGGAGGTTTGAATTGAAACCAGTAACCCGATTCCTACGATTGGTGTCGCGAGAGCGGGCCGACTTGTTCTTGTTGGCCACCTACACGTTGGTGGTGATTGTGATGACCCTAGCGGTGCCGTTGGCAACGCAGTCTTTGGTAAACACGATCGCGGCCGGGTTGTTCGCCCAGCCGGTTGTCATCCTTTCGCTGGTCGTGCTTGGCGGCCTGAGTGTGGCGGGGATGGTGCAGATTTTGCAGTACGGCGTCGTTGAGACCGTGCAGCAGCGAGTTTTTGCCCACACGGCTTTGGCGCTGGCCGACCGGATGCTCAACGTCCGGGCGGCGGCCATGCGGACGCACTATGCGCCGGAGCTTGTTAACCGATTCTTCGACGTCATTACGATTCAGAAAGCGCTGAGCAAGTTGCTGCTGGACGGATTTACCGCGTTCATTCAGACCATCGTCACGGTGCTGGTGCTCGGCATTTATAACCCGGGGCTGTTGCTCTCGGCGGTGACAGTTCTGGTTCTCTTCTTTGCCGCGACCATCCTTCTCGGCTATGGCGGCGTGAAGAGCAGCTTGTACGAGAGTAAGCAGAAGTACGTCGTCGCCGAGTGGCTTCAGGACATCGCTCGGTGCCACTTGTCGCTCAAGTTGTACGCCAACCGGGAGTCTCTAGCGGCGAAGACGGATGAGTTCGTGACGCGCTACATCTTGGCGCGGCAATCGCACTTCCGCGTAAATCGTCGGCAGCTGGGCGGGTTCTTCGCTTTCGCGGCACTCGCTTCGGCAGGCGTTCTCGGAACAGGTGGCTGGTTGGTTCTCTCGGGCTCGCTGACGGTAGGTCAGCTCGTTGCGGCCCAGATCATCGTGACCACGTCGTTGGCATCCTTGGAGAAGCTCATTCGGCAGTCGGAGAAGTACTTTGACCTTTTGGCCGGACTGGACAAGGTGGCGGTCATCTCGGAGCTTGAGGTTGAACGGGAGAGCGGCAAGGAACTGCTGCCGATCCACCAGTCGGGCGCGCAGATTGATCTCAAGAACCTGCACTTTGAGTACGACAACGGGCACAAGGTTCTGAATGGTTTGAACCTGTGCATCCAGCCGGGAGATCGGGTGAGTTTGGTCGGAGCGAGCGGCGCAGGCAAATCGACGTTGGCGGCGATCTTGTGCGGATTCCAGACGCCTTCCCTTGGCGAGGCGATTTTTGATGAGGTCGATTTACGCGAAGTTGCGTTGGATCAACTGCGCGCACAGGTCTCGCTTGCCGGCTATGAGCCCGATGTGTTCCACGGCACGATTGAGGAGAACATTCGCGTCGGCCGCGACGACATATCGAGCGCCGATCTGCGGTGGGCGGTTGCTACGGCGGAGCTCGATGACGATTTGGCCGCGATTCCGGGCGGGCTTCAGGCTGATCTGGTTAGCGGTGGGCAAAACATCTCGCGCGGGCAGCTACAGCGTTTGCTGATTGCCAGGGCGATTCTGGGTCGGCCACGGTTGCTGATCTTGGACGAGGCGCTGACCGGGATTGATGAGCGGATTTCGCAGCGGATTCTGGACAACATTTTCGATGAGAAGAACCCTTGGACCATCATCGACATCTCTCACCAGCCGGACGTGATTTTGCGGACCGACAAGGTGCATGTTTTGGCGGAAGGGCGGATTGTGGAGTCGGGTTCGCCGACGCAATTGGCGCAAAGTGCCAAGTCGGTCTTTTCTCAGCTGTTCCCGTTCCTGTCGGCAAACCTGCGCGCCGGAACGGCACGGGTTGGAGGCGGTAAGTAATGGCTCTACGATCGCTTGAGTTGGTGAAGCGCCGAAAGGTAGGCCGACGGATTGTCGGAATCCTGCTCGGGTTTGTGGCGTTGGTGGCTGGACTAGGATTTATTCCCTGGCAGCAGACGGTGGAGGGCACCGGGCAGGTCATCGTGTTTAATGCGATGGATCGGCCGCAGTCGGTCGAGGCACCGATTCCTGCCCGTTTGAAGGAGTGGCGAGTTCAGGAAGGTCAGATCGTGCGGAAGGGCGATGTGCTCGCCGTGCTTGAAGATGTCGATAGCAAGTTCCTCGATCGAGGGCTTACGGCGAGGCTGACGGAGCAACGCGACCTGACCGAGTTGGCGCAGGTTGAAACGAACACCCGGGTCAACGAGCTCAACCAGCAGCGAGAGGAACTGCGCCAGAGCCGACAAGATGCGATCAACGCGGCTCGACAGGCGGTTTCGCAGTCGCGATCTCGCGTTGAAGCGGCAAAGCAGTTGGTGCGGCAGTCCGAAAAGTCGTTGGAGATTGCTTCGCAAGTGGCCCGACAAAGTGCATCGGAACGAGCGCGGATCCAGGCCGACCGCGTGGTGCAGGGCGAGCAAGCGGTTCAGGCCGCGAAGCAGCAACGCGACACGGTGCGAATGCGGTTCGAGCGAATTCGCGATCTGGAAGCAAAGGGCTTGCGGTCGAAGCAGGACCTTGAACTTGTCCAGAACGAATTGGTGAAGTCGGAGACCGAGGTCGTGCGGGCTGAGAAGTCGCTGGAAATCGCACGACGCGACTTGAAACTTGGCGGCCTGGGAGAAACGCAGGCACAGCTGGAAGTCGAGCGAGCTTTGGCGAACGTGGATCAGGCCAAGGCGAATCTGGCGGTTGCCGAGCGCGATGTTACGAATGCGTCTTTGAACCTGAGTCGGATTACAAATGACACCGCGGCGGCGATTAGCCGAGTGGGTGCAGACATCCAGTCGGCACGGGAAAGCTTGGCTAAGAACGGCGGCGAAATCCAGAAGGTGGAGAACGATCTGGCGAACTTGCGACTCCGAACCGATCAGCAGGTGGTTCGTGCGCCCGCGGCAGGGCGAATTGCTCGGCTGACGACGGTGGGTGCGGGAACGATTGTCAAGTCCGGCGATGTGCTGGCGACGATCGTTCCGACAACGGCAGAGCGCGCGGTTGAACTGTTTGTCACCGATAACGATGTGCCGTGGGTTCAGGTGGGTCGCCCGGTTCGGCTCCAGTTTGCGGGCTGGCCCGCGGTCCAGCTCACCGGGATGCCCGGCGCGGCGATGGGTACCTTCGGCGGAAAGATCTCCGTGATCGATCCGGTGGATGACGGTACAGCCAAGTACCGCGTGGTCATCACCCCCGAGCAGCACACCTTGCCGACCGGTCGCAAAGATGCGCCTTGGCCATCAAGCGAACTCCTGCGCCCCGGGGCCGAAAGCTACGGTTGGATCATGCTGGACACGGTTCCGCTCGGCTTTGAGCTTTGGCGGCAGTTCAATGGCTTCCCTCCGAACGCATCGAAGGACCGGTTGACGCAGAAGAAAGGGACAAAAGATCCGGCTCTCGGACCGATCAAGTTGAAGTCGAAATGATGAGGTGTGGTATCTTCTAGGTTCTGCATTGCCCGATCGTCTAATGGTAGGACGACTGACTCTGACTCAGTTAATCGTGGTTCGAATCCATGTCGGGCAGCCACTCCTTCGAACGCTTTGAATGGCCTTGCGTTGCCTTGAGTGGCTCTGCATTGCTTTCATAGAGCGCAACTCAAACCCGATCGTCGTAGACTTTGATTGTCATGTCACTTACGATCTTGTTGGCGGGGTTGGTTTTGCAGGGGCGGCCGGGATATACGACGGGGCCGGCTAGCTTTGACGGGATCGGGAAGTTCTACTGCGGGCGGGAGATTGCTCATGTGATGGGGCATCAGGCGGCGGGGTGGTTGGACCGGCCGGAGCGGGAGAAGGAGGAAGCGGTCAGCGTGATGATCCGGAATCTCGGCTCGAAGCCAGGCATGACGGTGGCCGATATTGGGGCCGGGAGCGGGACGATCAGCTTCCCCATGGCCAAGATTGTCGGGCCGAAGGGCAAGGTTCTCGCAGTCGAGATTCAGCAAGAGATGCTCGACATCATCGCGACCAAAGCCCGCACGGCAAAGGTAACCAATGTGATCGGGGTTCTTGGCACGATCAAGGATCCAAAGATCGCGCCAAGCAGCGCTGATTTAATGTTGCTGGTGGACGTTTATCATGAGTTTGACCATCCGTATGAGATGGTGACCAACATGGTGAAAGGCCTGAAGCGCGGCGGCAAGCTGGTGCTGGTCGAATACCGGGGCGAAGACGAGAACGTGCCGATTAAGGAGCTTCACAAAATGACGGAAGCTCAAGTCAAAAAAGAGATGAGCCCGTTTCCGCTGAAGTTTGTCGAGAACAAGACGATGCTGCCTTGGCAGCATCTTATGATCTTTGAGAAGCGCTAGCGAGAGATTCGGAGCTGTTGAAGTTCGACTTTTCGAAATTCAACTTCGCTCCCTTCGGCTTGAATCGCGATGCGTCCTGCCTTGGCGGTGCACTGGGTGCCTTCGTTTACTTTCACGTCATTCACCCAGACGGTCACGCGATCGCCGATACATTCGACCATCATGGTGTTCCACTCGCCTAAGGGTTTTTCGGTGCCATCGGTGAGGTTTTTGATGCGCCGAGCTTTGTCTCCATCGACGCCCCAGTTGTCCTTTGGCCCGCGTCGGGCTTCCATGTCGGGCACGGTGATGTCTTCGCCAATGCACCAGAAGTCGCCAGCGTCGCCGCTTTGCATCTGGACTTCCATGCTCTGCGGGAACATGCCGTAGAGGCGGCGGAGCTTGCTGGCGTGAACCAGAACGCCGCAGTTGCCCGGTCGGCCAGCGAAGCGATACTCAATGGCCAGGCGGTAGTTTGCGAAGGTTTGGCGGGTGATCAAGTGTCCCCCCGGAGTGCCTAGGCTGACCAGAAGGCCGTTTCGAACGATGAATGGCTTGGGGCCCTCTGAGTTTTTGTCTAGCTCAGGAACGTCCATCGTCCAGCCGGAGAGGTCTTTTCCGTTGAAAAGAGGCATCGGTTTTGGGCCGGTTTGGAGGAAAAGGAGAGCCGAGAGAGAGGCAAGCACAGTTCGTCTTACCAACAATGTCGTCGGAACGTCAAGCCAGGACGCCTCGGCGCCGGTTTAATATGAAGGGATGAGTTCGAAAAGGCACCCAACGGCTTGTGCGTTTTGCCTAAGAAGTAGAGACTGTTCTTGGAACTAGGTGCCTATGAAATTAAGTTCGAAGTTCGTCAATCTGGTAGTTGCTTTAGGAATCTCGTCTGTTAGCTTTGGTCAAGTCGTACTGACCCCGAGCTACAACGTGCCGCTGCACGATGGAATTGCCTCGTTCTTGGGGAGCCTGAGCGTCAGTGGTCAGCGGGCAACGGTTTACACCTACAAATCGAATTTCGCGAACAAGTTCCACTTGGCGACCTATGACACGACGACGGGCCGGTTGATTCGGGCTCACAAGGATTCGAACCTGTTTCGGGACGGCGTTACGGGTGCGAGGAGCCTGAATAACTTAACCACGGTTGGCTTGGTCCAGCAGGACTACGACGGCGACAACCCGACGGTTGGAAACCGGTTGATTCAGGTTCGAAATGACGGCACTGTCGTTGACTACGCCGCTACTCCGCGGGCCGATTTTTCGTTCTGGGACGTTCAGAACACGGGCGGCGTGACGTATTTTGCGGGCGGCGGTGTGTCCTATAACAGCACTAGCTTTGACAGCGAGGACTATCCAAATGTTTGGTTCCGGTCTACGACGGGTGTCGAATGGAACTTCCGTCCGTTTGAGGGTGACCGGTTTACGGCCGGCAATGTTGATGCACAAGGGAATCTTTGGACCGCGCTTTCCGGTCGACCGGTGCAGGCGGATGACACGAGCAACTACTTGATGCGCTTTAACCGGGCGGGACTTCTTCGGCAAAAGCACGAACTGCCATTCGTGGTCGAATTCATCTTATCGGTGCCGACGGCGAGGATTGCGCCGACGCTTGAGGACGTTCTGGTCTTTGGCGGTGGCTTTGTTCGACGAGCCGACACGGTCAATGGGCTGGGGCCGGCGATTCCGTTTGCCGGAGCAGTGCGATGGGCGACGAGACTCCCAAATGGTCAGTATTTCATCCAGGCGGTTGTCGGCATAGATAATCGCCGGTTCTTAGTGAATCCTGACTTTACGATTGCCGACGAGTATCCGCCGGTTGCAGTGACTTGGGACCAAAACGGTCGCATTGCGGAGCAGGTGAACGGCACCGACTTCACTTTTTCGATGGCGCTACCGTCTGGGTCGACAAACTTCTCTTTGACCGGGGTTGGACAGCTTGGATACTACGCGTTTGACCGTTACAACAATCTGGTTGCGACAACGGTATCCGCCAGTCGGCCTCGTCTTGTCGGCGTTTCCAACTTGAAATCGATCACCCCAGATTCGAGCACGGCGGTGAACGGGCAGACCGTTACCTTCCGGGTGGACTTGCAGTTTGGAGCAGGCCCAGGTGGCATGGAGTTGCAACTTGAGAATTCGCCAGGGATCACTCTGCCATCAAGCGTGACCGTTGCTCCGGGCGCAATGTTTGCCGAAGTTCAGGGCACGGTCACCGCGACCTCGGGACTACTTCGGGTAGGTGCTATTGGTGGCGGAGCTCGTGTACAAAGTTCGGTTACCGTCGGCTAGCTGTCAGTGTTATGATAAAGTCGCCGTCGATCTGGGACATGAAACGGTGAATTCAATGAAGAAGATCGCTTATTTCTGTATTGCCGGGGTGATTTTGGTGGGTTGCCACTCGGAGATCGCTTCTACCACGGTGGAACAAGGTCCGGCACCAGAGCTTGGGGGCCTCTCGGATGATTTCGATGCACCAAGCAAGCTGAGCGCGTGGAAGCACATCGACGTCACCGAGGGCTGGAACGCCGACCAGTTGCAAACTTTCAAAGCCGATGGCGGTTGGCTGACGATGATGCCCTACACCAGCACTTGGTACATGGACTACCGCGGGCCGCTCGTTTACAAGGAAGTCAGCGGGGACTTCATTGTCACAACGAAGCTACAGACCACGAACCGTGCGGGGACCGATGCTCCACACAGCTTGTTCTCGCTTGGCGGCTTGATGATTCGATCGCCTCGATCGGACAACGCCAAAACTTGGCAAGGCGGGCGAGAGAATTACGTCTTCCTGAGTCTGGGTTGTGCTGACCAATCGGGGAACTACCAATTCGAAGTCAAGACCACCTCGGGCGGGCAATCGGATCTGGAAAAGATTCCGGCCGCCGGCGGCGAGGCGTATTTGCAGATCGCCAAGATCGGCCCGAATATCATCTGCCTGCATAAGCAGCACGGCGAGTGGATGGTGCACAAGCGGTACCAGCGACCTGATATGCCCGACACGCTGCAGGTTGGAATGACCGTGTACACGGACTATCCGAGCGCCAGCAAACTTTCACCGCAACAGCACAACGGAACGGTGATCAAGACTGGGAACCCGGACCTGATCGCGAAGTTTGACTACGTTCATTTCCGACGGCCGAAGGTGCCGAAGGGCATGAACGTCGCGGCGGCGAGTGACGGCGAGATCTTGCGGATTCTCGGCGACAACGGCATTTGAGGCCGGTGTATCGGGCGTGTCCCGGTACACTCCACCTGCCTTATGTTACGTGCCGGAAATGTCGGACTGCCGAACGTCGGAAAGTCCACCCTCTTTAATGCGGTCGTAGCCAACGCCCAAGCCCAAGCCGCCAACTTCCCTTTCTGCACCATTGAGCCGAACGTCGGCATGGTGACGGTGCCCGATCCTCGGCTTGAGGTTTTGGCGAAGATTTCTGGCTCCGAAGCGATTTTGCCGGCGCGAATGGAGTTCGTCGACATCGCGGGCTTGGTGAAAGGTGCCAGTACCGGTGAAGGACTTGGCAACCAGTTCTTGGCGAACATTCGCGAGGTGGATGCGATTGTGCACGTCGTTCGATGCTTCGAAAATGACGACATCATTCACGTTGCAGGTTCGGTTGATCCGGTTCGCGATATTGAGATCATCAACTTGGAGCTTGTACTTTCTGACCTCTTCCAAGCCGAGCGCCGAATCGAGCGAGCGAGAAAAGATCTGAAGACCAAGAAAGAAGCGCAGTTCGAAATTGACGCTTTGGAGAAGATCATTCCGGCGCTGAACGACGGCAAGTCGGCCCGCTTGGTGCCTTTGACCGAAGACGAAGAACACGGGATTCGTGGACTCGGGCTTCTGAGCAAGAAGCCCATCATCTACGCGGCCAACGTGAGCGAAGATAACCTTGCGACCGGGAACGACTGGGTTCGGCAGGTTGAGAAGATTGCGGCTGCCGAAGGATCACAAACGATCACGATCTCCGCGCAGGTTGAATCGGAACTCGTTGAGTTGTCCGATGAAGATCGACAGGACTTTTTGGAATCGCTAGGCGTGAAGGAAGGCGGATTGCAGAGTTTGATCCGAGCGAGCTTCAGCCTGCTCGGTTTGCAGACTTACTTCACCACCGGACCGAAAGAGACTCGAGCCTGGACCATCACGAAGGGCATGACCGCGCCTCAGGCAGCGGGCGTGATCCACAGCGACTTCGAGCGCGGATTCATTCGGGCGGAAACGGTGGCCTACAACGACCTCGTCGCACACGGATCCATGAACGCCGCGAAGGAAAAGGGCTTGGTCCGCAGCGAAGGAAAGGAGTACGTCGTGCAAGAAGGCGACGTGATGCTATTCCGTTTCAACGTGTAACATAGCCTGCACTCGCATTTTTGCGGGACACCTTTAAGCACAACAAGGACCAAACATTTAAGTGATGCGAATTGTTGTGAATGTCTTCCACGCGAACCTGCTGGAGTCTCGGGTGAACCGAGCTTGGGCGGATGCTGCGCGTGGGGCAGGGGCGGTGGTTCGGGATCTGTACGATCTGTACCCTGACGACAACATCGACATTGCAGCGGAGCAGGCGGTTGCAGAAGCGGCCGATATCTTGGTTTTTCAGCACCCGATGTACTGGTACGGTGCGCCGTACTTGATGAAGAAGTGGATTGATACGGTGCTTACCCACGGCTGGGCGTACGGACCGAACTTCGCTCTGGAAGGCAAGCCGTTTCTGCAGGCGGTTTCGCTTGGTGCCGGTGAGCACGAATACGCTCCAATCGGAAGCCGCAAATATCACGGACCCGAGTTTTTGAAGCCGTTCGAGCGCACGGCCGCATTTTGCAAAATGCCGCATTCAAGCTTCTTGAGATACGGTGCCGGGTACGCGAGCGAAGACGAAATCGGCATGTGGTCCGGCGAGTACGTTTCTTGGCTTCGCAGCACCGATCACCTTCGTTCACACTCGTAAGTTATGGGGCTCGTCCGATCGTTGTGGCTGACAGCAGATCCAGCGCGCTTCGGAACGGTCGTTGATCCGGGTGATTTGCGACGATGGAAGAGTCAGCTTCCGGAGCCGACCAGACCCATTTGGATGTCCACTGGAGAGCTGCAAACGGAACTCGGGCGTACTTTGGAATCCCAACTTCGGTCGCTCGGCTATTGCGTTCGCACCGGACCAGACCGCGATGCCGATGGACAGACTTTGCGGGCCTGGGCACCTTCCCCGCTGGTGGCGATGCTTGCCCGAAAACTGCCGACCAGCACGGCCATTGATCTTGGTTGCGGTGGCGGTCGCGATGCGGTGTTCCTAGCAGCTCGGAGTTGGAAGCTGACCGCGGTCGATTCTCTTTCGGATTGCGTGGAGCGAGGTCGGGGGCTTGAGGAGAGCGTGCCCGTGCTGCACCCGATCGAGTGGATTTGCACCGATGTTCGGGGCGAATTTGCGGTGCCTTCGGCGAAGGTGTTTTTGTTCATTCGCTTTTTCGATGCGGGCGTTTGGGCACGGCTGGCGGAATCGGCGGAGCCTGGGGCGATTGTGGCGGTGCAGACCTTTTCAGAGCGGCATCGGGCGGCGACGGGACATCCCCGTTCGGAGAGGACGGTATGGCTGTCTACGACCTCGGATTTCGGCTGGCACGTTCGGTATAGCCGCGAAAAAGGGCCGTTTCAGTATCGGATTCTGCAGAAGCCAGGAGCGGACGACGTGAACTCCGTGGCGCATTCGTAGTAGTATCTAGGGGTTCAACCATGGCTGAATACAAACTTCTTTTCGAGCACACCAACGATCCTACGTTCCGCACCCTTGAGGGCTATAAAGCTAAAGGCGGCTACAAAGGGCTCGAAAAGGCAGTTGCCATAGAGCGATCGGCGATTGTCGATTCGATTAAGACTTCCGGACTCCGCGGCCGCGGTGGCGCAGGCGCGCCGGCAGCCCTGAAGTGGGGCGGAATGCCGAAGGAAAAGAAGACCGAGCACTACTTGATCTGCAATGCGGACGAGGGCGAGCCTGGAACTTTTAAGGACAAGCAGCTTCTGGAGACGTGTCCGTTTGAGCTTGTCGAGGGAATGACAATTGCGGGCTATGCGGTGCAGGGCGATGCGGGTTACGTTTACATTCGCGGCGAGTTCATGGACGCGGCGAAGAGCCTGCGCGAAGCGATAGACGAGGCTTACAAAGCCAACCTGCTGGGCAAGAACATCATGGGCATCGAAGGTTTTAACTTCGACCTGTACATTCACTTGGGCGCTGGCAGCTATGAGTGCGGTGAAGAAACGGCCTTGATGAGCAGCTTGATGGGCGAGCGCGGAATGCCTCGACTCAAGTTCCCGCACGCTCCGTTCCCGGTTATTAAGGGCGTTTGGGATAAGCCAACGCTGATTCACAACGTTGAGAGCTACTCGAACGTGCCGTATATTATCGACCGCGGCGCAGAGTGGTGGGCCTCGTTGGGAGCTTCGACCAAGAACTCGCGCGGAACAAAGATTTTCTCGGTGAGCGGCCACGTGAACAAGCCGGGCAACTACGAAGTTGAGTTCGGTACGCCGCTGATGGAGCTCATCGAGCTTGCCGGTGGAGTTCGCGGAACAATGAAGGCCTGCATTCCGGGCGGATCTTCGATGCCCATTTTGAACGTGGAGAAGACTCACGAGGCGATCATCGGCTACGAAGAAATGATGGCTTCTGGCTCGATGGTGGGCTCGGGCGGTTGCATGGTGCTGAACGACACGACGGATATTGTGAAGTTCTGCTGGCGCACGGCCGTGTTCTACATGAACGAGTCTTGCGGAAAGTGCACGCCGTGCCGCGAGGGCACGCGCTGGATGGTTCAAATTTTGGAGCGCATCGTCAACGGTCAGGGCCGAGAGGGCGATGTGGATCTGCTGGTGCAGGTTGCCGACCAGATTGACGGACGCAGCTTCTGCCCGCTTGGGGACGCCGCAGCTTGGCCGGTCAAGGGCATGGTTAAGGTGTTCCGAGAAGAGTTCGACTACTACATCGCTCACGGGCGAAGCATGGTCGGACGCGAAGCGGTCCTAGCCTAATTACGCAATCGCCCGTCGATTTCCGAGCAAGGTACGTAGAATCCCCTTGTGTCCATCGTAAGTGCAAACGTTCTATCTGCTCTGCGAAGTCTTCGGGAGCAGTGGCAGCGCGCGATCTTGAGTGCGGTTGGCATCATGGTCGGCTGTAGCGCGATTGTGCTTTTGGTGAGCATTGCCACCGGGGTCCAAGCCGACGTGAAGGGCCAGGTCGAAGGGCTGGGCGTGAACGTCTTGGTCGTGATTCCGGGACGCATTGATTTCGGAAACTTCAACCCGAACCTTGGCGGCATGAGTTATCTCAAGCCAACGGACACCGAGCGACTTGAGACGGTTTCGGGCGTTGTGGATGCGATTCCGTTCACCTTTGTCGGCGGCGGGATTCGATCTGGCAAGAAGCGCGCGAATCCGCTGCTGGTGGCGACAGAGCCTAGTTGGTTCAACATGCGCAAAACCACCTTCATTGAGGGTCGAGGTTTTGAAGCGGAGGAGCTTTCCAAGCCGGTTTGCGTGATTGGTTCAATCGCGAAGCGAGAGTTGTTCGGCGATGCTTCTGCGATTGGGCAGCCGGTGGTGGTGAACGGGAAAACCTACCGTGTGGTCGGGGTAACTCAGGACAAGAAGGCTGAAGAGAGCCTGTTCTCCATGGGCGGGTTCGAGAACCTCGTGTACCTTCCCTATCCGTTCATTCAGTCGATTACGCCGAACCTGCAGACCGACCGAATCATGATTCAGATTGAGCCGGAGACCGAGCCGAAGGCACTGATCAAGAGCCTTGAGGGCAAGTTGGGGGAGCGGCTTTCGCAGGAGCAGTACAGCGTTCTGACGCAGGAACAGATTCTTGGCCTGGTCTACAAGCTCATGAGCATCCTGACGTGGCTCCTGACGGGTCTCACATCGATCGCGCTGTTTGTGGCGGGGGTTGGAATCATGGCGGTGATGCTGATGAGCGTCAACGAGCGCACCAAGGAAATCGGGATTCGTAAGACAACGGGTGCCACGAAGCGGGATATTTTTGTTCAGTTTCTCGCCGAGGCGGTGGTGATCTCCGTCGTGGGTGGCGCGGTTGGAATCGTGTTTAGCTGGTTTGTTTGTGGCCTGCTGGCCCAGTACACGCCGGTGAAACCGATGATTACCCCCGAGATTATTGGCCTGGCGATCGGGGTTTGCGTCGGGGTTGGGGCGATCTTTGGGTTGATTCCGGCGGTCAAGGCTTCGCGCATGGATCCGGTCGCGGCGATTCGAGCGGAGTGACTTCGATTCTGATGTTTAAGTTCCGGTTAAAGTCAATAATTTCATGGCAGTTATTGCTGCGTTTTCAGCATTTAATGCTCTGAGCCTTTTGGCGGCTTGGAAATCTGAAGGAACCGTTGTATGTTCCTATCCACTCTGGATTGGTCGAGCTTGTCGGCCCCCATGAATATCATGCTTAAACGCGCGTTTACTCTTATTGAATTGCTCGTCGTAATCGCCATCATCGCGATTCTTGCCGCCATCCTCTTCCCTGTCTTCGCTCAGGCTAAGGAAGCTGCTAAGGCTACACAGGTTCTGAGCAATCAGAAGCAGATCAGCATCGGAAATGCTCTCTACATGACCGACTCTGACGATGTCTTCCCAAGCTACATCACCCGAACCAACCTGCCAGCTAACGGCTACTACCGTGATGACATCGTTTCGTGGGTACAGGCATTCGATCCTTACCTAAAGAACGGTAAGCCAATTTTGCCACCAGCCGTTGCGGCGACCGCGACCGGCGTTCCACCAAACGGACTCCACAACAGCCCGACTTGGGATCAGGAAAAGTGGCGAAAAGCTGCAAACCTGGATGACTGCGACGGCGCTGGCGCGTTGGATGCATGGGTACCAGTTCGATGGATTCACTCGCACTACGGCATCACGTTCCCGGCAAACAACATCGGATGGAACTCTCAGGCTTGGGGACCAGCGGACGCAACTGCTGGAACGCCAGCTAACCCACTGTACGCATTTGCAGGTAGCTACTTGCCACGAGCTGCGAACAGCCCAACCGTAGCCCTGAACCACACGATGAGCCTTCAGCAAGTCGGTAGCCCAGCAGAGCAAGCATTCATCACGGATGGCTTCACTGGCGTTATCGCAACCGGCGGCTTTGGAATCACGACTGGTTGTGAGTCGGCATCGATGTACAAGGGTGGCGGCAACGTTGGATTCACTGACTCTCACGTAAAATTCGTCAAGGGTAACAACCAGCGATACCTTCAGCAGAATGCTTCTGGCCAGTACTTCATGAAGTACTACAACTGGAACCAGTAAGCGAATGGTAAAGCAAGTTTTTGCTGCGATTCTTGTCTCGGCACTGGTCATTGGACTTGCAGGTTGCGGTTCTGGGGATGTTGATCCTAATCAAAAGGTTGACGCTCCCGGCTACTACAACGGTCCGATGAAAGGTAAAGCTGAAAGCGCGGATACGAAGGAAAACAAATCAAAGGCTGCACCCGAATAGGGTCCTAAGACAGAAGCCACTGACTCCTAATGTAGGGGTCAGTGGCTTTTTTTTGCATAGTTTCACCAAAGATGCCAAAATCTAAGTTATGCTGACCGCTCTCTGCGCCGTTGCTATTCTCGCTCCCGTTGCTGCCCAGGGTAAGCCGTTGACTTCGATGGCGCCAGTTGAGGTCAAGAATTTCCGAAAACTGAACGGCAAGTTCGCGATGGGTGATCGGCTGTTCGGCTGGGGTCTGGAGCTGGACCAAAACTATCCGAACGTGAACATCACGGATGAAGAGGACTGCAAGGTGGTGTACGACCTCAATCGCAAGCACAAGTACCTTGTTGGCTACGCAGGGATTCGAGACGTTAAGACCCTATCTGAAAACGGGATGTATAACCGGCTTGTGATCAAGGTGGATGGCGTTATTGCGATCGATAAACCACTTTTCGGACCATCGGTCACGCGATTTGTGGTTGACGTCACCGGGGTTAAGTCGCTCGCCGTTCGAACGATTCATGGCGCGTGTCTAGCCGAGCCGCAACTAGTCAACGTTGCCCCAGCCGCCCAACCGGGCGACTGGACTTACCTGCCAGCCGCGAACTAAAGCTTCAGGATTTTGGCCGCGGTGCCCATGTCTTTATCGCCGCGGCCAGACATGTTCACAAGCACTCGCGTTCCCGGTGGAACGATTTCTGGGTTCCATAGCGGCGCAAAAGCGTGCGCGGTTTCAAAGGCCGGGATCAGGCCCTCTTTCCGGGAAACTTGTTGCAGCGCTTCGAGCGCGTCCTCGTCGGAGATCGCGATGTACTCGGCCCGACCCGTGTCCTTCAAGAACGAATGCTCGGCACCGACGCCCGGGTAGTCGAGACCCGCGGATACGGAGTGCGTTCCGATGACTTGCCCATCATCGTCTTGCATCAGGTAGCTGTAACTGCCATGCAAAACGCCCGGAGAGCCGGCAGAAAGCGGCGCGGCGTGCTGACCGGAATTGAGCCCGAGACCACCAGCTTCAACTCCGAGAAGCTTGACCTCTGGATCGTTGATGAAACCGCTGAAGAAGCCGATCGCGTTTGAACCGCCACCCACGCATGCGATGGCAAGTTCCGGAAGTCGACCGTAGCGGTCGAGGTACTGCTCACGCGATTCGTCACCGATGACCCGCTGGAACTCGCGGACCATGTAGGGGTAAGGGTGGGGACCGGCGGCCGTGCCGATGATGTAATGGGTGTCGTTGACGTTTGTCACCCAGTCACGCATCGCTTCGTTAAGGGCGTCTTTGAGGGTCTTGGTGCCACTATCGACGGGATTGACCTTTGCGCCGAGGAGCTTCATGCGGAATACGTTCAGCTCTTGTCGGACCGTGTCCTCGACGCCCATGTAGACCTCGCACTCAAGACCAAAGAGAGCGCAGACGGTTGCGGTGGCAACGCCGTGCTGTCCCGCACCGGTTTCGGCGATGATTCGCTTCTTGCCCATTCGAATGGCGAGCAACGCTTGGCCGAGGGCGTTATTGATCTTGTGTGCACCGGTGTGATTCAGATCCTCCCGCTTCACGACGACATGAAGGTTTAGCTCGTCGCTCAGGCGACGAGCTTCGGTGATCGGAGTGGGACGGCCGACGTATTCGTGCAGATAGCGCTGAAACTCTGCGCGGAAGGCAGCATCCGACCAAGCCTTTTCGAACTCTGCTTCTAGCTGATCAAGCGCAGGTACGAGAGTTTCGGGAACGTATCGTCCGCCGAACGCACCAAAGCGGCCGCGAACGTCTGGTCGGGTTTGCACATTTAGATTCTACGCAAGTCGTTTGAGGTTCCGTTCGGCAGAGCGTCTTGGGGAGTGGGGTTTGTGCGGGCCACCAAAACGGATCCGGCAATCACAAGGATTGGCATCAGCAGGGCGCTGACTACCGGAAGAGTTGCCAGCATGCCAATGGGAGCGGCGTACGTGAGAGCGTTAGGCAGCTTGGGGGCAATTTTGAAGCTCGACTTCAGCCCGATGCCGCGGCGTTGCATGGCGGGGGCGGTTGTGTCGAGCAAGCTGAGGAAGCCGAAAACGGCAACGCTTCCGATGACGGGAAGGAAGATCCCCGCGATGAGGCCGACGAAACTCAGCATCATTCCGAAGGCGAATCGCTTCAGACCATCTCGGAAACCTTCACCAGCAGTGAATCCGGGAGAGCGCGGAGTGACGCCGAGAAGTTCATCGGTGCGCCGCGCAATGGCATCAAATGCCCAGCCGGCCACGCTGAGCAGAATCGTGCTGAAGATCGCACCGGCAATGGTCCACCAGACGATCAAGTACACGACGGTTGCCAACCAGCTCGGGAGCCCCAGTCCGGCGACTTTTGGCACGAAGAAGTTGAAGCTGGAATACGAAACGAAACTGAAGAGAACGATGCCAATCAATAACGGCACGGTGCAGAGTTGTCGCAGCTTCTTATCTCGAGAAAACAGCCGGAGTGCAGTTATGAATGGATCCACGATGCAGATGTTACGGGGAACTTCAGGATTAGATTCTCAATTTGGGTAAGTCGGACTACCAAGAAAAGGGTATTTCCGTCAGAATCTAGTCGTGAACCCAGTCCTTGTGCTCGCTGAGATGCCCCTGGTAGAAAAAGATTGGAGCTCGGCTCTCCGGTACTACCAAACCATTGAACCGACCTTGCAGAAGGTGTCGGGATTCTTGGGGGTTGGTCTCTGGAGAGATATGGATGAGCCAGCGCAGCACTTGGTGACCTATGCCTACGCCACCCTGGCGGCGGCCGAGGAAGGTTTGGAAGTTGTGGCTTCGAAACGGCTTCTGACCGAAGCGACGGTTGTGGTGAGCGGACCAGCAGATGTGACGCGGGTCTCGGTTGTTCACAAGAAGCGTTCCGGAATCCTGTCGGCGAAGGTTGGGCAGTTCCTTTCTAAGAGCGTTCGACACTCTGGGCCGGGCTACGGCGATGAGCTGGTGGACGAACTTGACCGGATTTTTGATGAGCTGGCGCTTCTTCCGGGCTACCTTGCCGCCGAGGTTGGGCGAAACGATACGCTGCCCGACGAGGTGATTGGACTCGCGGCCTGGGAATCGGAGGCGGCGTTCAAGACTTCCCTGCCGCCGGGCGCACTGTATTCGATCAAGCTGTATCGTCGGATTTTCTAACGCTCAAGTCGAGGACACCAATTTTGGAAAGTACCTCTCTGAGTGTGATACTATTAATGCGTGGGAAAGGCAAGAGTATTCTCCTTCCCCGCATTTGACGACTTCGCGAAGAGGCAAAGATGGTCCGACGAGCGGCTCGTCAAAGTTGTTGACGATGTAGAGAGTGGCCTGAACGATGGTGTTTTGGGATCGAACTTGTTCAAACGGCGCGTTGCCCGGGAAGGCGCGGGAAGCTCGGGTGGGTTCCGAATTGTGCTCGTTTGTCGAGTCGGTGATCGAGCCTTTCTGCTTGAGGCATTCGCCAAAAACGTGAAGACCACTCATACACCAGTCGAAGTTCGAGTTCTTCGCATGCTTGCTGAGGAGCTTCTTTCGCTCTCGGAAACTCAGATACAAGAAGCAATTCGAACAAAACAGATCCGAGAAATTGTGAGAAATGATGAAGACCGTTAGGATTAAACGTCATCGCCTAGGACGACAGGCTCAGGGAGGAGCGACTGGAGTAGGAGTGCCCGCTGCGGTGCAGCGCCTCAGCGACAAGAATGACGATGCCAAGACTGGATTGCTGCAGAAAGTAGAACTTGATGCGGAAGCAATGAACGGTGGGAACACGCTTTTAACGGTGCATCAGATCGCTGCTGGACTCTTCGGCGCCGGAGTCTTTGACAAGGCAACGATGCGGAAATTTGATGAACTCTGCCTGACTCCGATCGAGGAGTTTTCTGGGCGAGATATCAAAGGTTTGCGTGAGTCAAACGGCGTGAGCCAAGCTGTTCTGGCCCGGATTCTGAATGTTACGACGAGCACCGTTGGACAGTGGGAGCGCGAAGAAAAGAAGCCAACCGGATCTGCTCTGAAGCTATTGTCGCTTCTGCGTTCAAAGGGCATCAGCGTTGTCTTGTAAGCAGAGTGTTTCCTTCACAGCACACGCTTCGTGCCGGGAATCTTCAGTAGGGCCGCAGTTACGGCGTAGCAGACCGCTACGCTCACGGCGGTTACGGCGAAGGCGCTGACGCTTACCGGGAGCTTTAGCGAGTGGACCAGGAGACCGATTCCGACGACGGCTGGCGGGTGAAGGATGAAGATTCCGTAGGCGTATGGAGCAAGATTGCTCAGGAGCTTTGAGGGCCTTTTACTTTCCCGGAACCGGACAAGAAGCCAGAGAATGAGTCCCCAAGCGACGAAAGGTTCCCAAAGCGCGTAGGCGATCGACGGGCCGTTCCAGCCTCCTGTCGTGTTGAATTCCTTGCCCGAGGTTGCTCCAGCGACCAGGGCGTAGATGAAGAAGGTCGGGATGATTGCGAGGGAAATCCAGCCCCACCTTTTGGCCAACACCACCGGGACTTGTTCTAGAAACTTCGTCTTTGCGAGGTAACAGCCGCCGAAGAACAACACGACATACGACGCGAAGTAACCGATTTGCAGGTTCCAGACTTCGCTCCCCGTTGGCACAACGAGCCTTAGCGCAAAGGCAGCGACGCCGGTGAGGATCGCGGAGGTCCAGAGCGATTTGTCATTGGGCAAAGCTGCGTCGGGCTTGGCACGGAGACCGAGCAAGTGAAGCCCGATCAGCAGGAAAGAAAAGATCAGAAGGGCTTCGGCGAACCATAGCGGGCCGATGCTGAAGTTTGCGCGTGCCAAGCGGGCGGTGAAGTTGCTACCGAAGTCGACGCCATCCGCAGTCCCGGCCAAAGCAATCGTGGCCGGGCCGAGCACGAGCCCATAAATGAGGATCGGAATGCCGAGACGGAGGAAGCGATCGCCGAGAAATGCGGGGATTCCCTTTCGCTCAAGGGACCTCGGCGAGAAGTAACCCGCCAAGAGGAAGAAGAAGCCCATAAAGAAGGCTTGGTTTATTGAGCAAATGGTGGCGAAGAGGATTTCCTCGAACCCGTCGGGCGTTTCGTAGCGGAGGTACCAGCCACCGGGACCGCCGAACATGATGACGGAGTGATGAAGGACGACGAGGATGGTGAGGAACGCCCGAATGCGGTCCAAAAACTCTGTTCTTGAAGTTGTTGAAGGATTGGCTTCCGACATGAGGGCTTAGCTCGGAGTATGTTAGCCGACCTTTCGAGGAATCTCAAACAAGACCTAGTGCCTGTTCGTAGCAACCGGTTTCCGGAAATAAGCGTCTATAGAATCATGAACTCGGTAATGTCCGCTGTTATTTTAAGCGCCGTGATGTCGGCGAGCGCATCGGCGGATATGTTCAAGCCATCTAAGGCCGAGCAGATGAAGCTTGGAAAACAGGCGGCAGCGGAGATTCGGAAGAAGGAGAAGGTGCTTCCGGATTCAGATCCACGCGTTCAGTTAGTGAAGCGGGTCGGCAGACGGATTTTGAGTACGTTCAGCGAGAAGGAGCAGCCTTGGGAGTACAGCTTCGACGTGATTGAGTCGAAGGAGATTAATGCCTTTGCCCTCCCGGGCGGACCGGTCTTTTTCTACACCGGCCTGCTTGAGAAGTTTAAGTACGAGGATGAACTCGCGGCGGTTATGGCGCACGAAATCACGCACGTCCGGCGTGAACACTGGGCCTATTCTCAACGCGATGCCAACAAAGCCAACATCCTTCTTCTGGGGTTAAGCGTGTTTGGCGGACGGCGAGACGTGCTGAACGCCACCGACTTGCTGGCGACGTTTTACTCGCTGAAGTACTCGCGTCAGCATGAAAACCAGGCCGATTCCATGGGCTTCGATATGCTGGTCGCGGCAAATTACAACCCAGACGGCATGGTGATGCTGTTTGAGACCCTGAAGCAAACGAGCAAGGGCGGCAAGCCGCCGGAGTTCTTGAGTTCGCACCCGGATGACGGCAACCGAATCAAGAACACGAAGACGAAGATCGAGAAGTCGCCTAAGGACTTCCCGGCTCTCACCAAAATCAATCTCTAGCCGCAGCGATTTCGGCGCTCGAGAATTTCGCGAGAGTGGATGAAGACCTGCTCGGTGAGGTCGTTCCAGAGGTGATAGATTCCGGCAAGCTCTTCTAGGGTGCAGAGCCGACGGCCGAGTGACTCCTGTTGCATCACGATGTCCACGAGGCCATCGACGCGGGCCACGAAGCACTCGGCCCACCGGACTTCTTGTCGCTCGCTGATGTGATAGCAACCGATGTACTGCAGGTCGGCGAGCATCGCTCCGGCCTCTTCTACGGCTTCCCTTCTGGCGGCATCAATGGCCGATTCGAACGGCTCTACTCGACCAGACGGAATGCTCCAGCCACGATCGGCGATATCGCAGACCAGGACTTTTCCATCTTGCCAAGGAAAGACGAGGGCAGCAAAGGCCCGGATTGGAGGGCGGTAGGGGGCGGCAAAGAACTGGAGCTTTTGTCTTCCGTATTGTCCGCACGGAAAGCGTTTTATCGCCACACGAGCACCTTGCCGATCACGAGATCTTTCTTGATCGGTCCAAAAGATCGGCTGTCTTCGCTGTAGTCACGGTTGTCGCCGAGGAGGAAGTACATGTCTCCTGGCACGGTGTAGTCGGCGCTTTTGATGGGATAGGCCCTGGGCCAGTAGGCGCGCTCGACCTTTTCGCCTTCGACAAACTTGACGCGCTTGATGAAGTAGCCACCTTCTTTTTTGATGAACTCTTTCACGACGACAATGTCATCGGGCTGGATTTTTCCGAACAGCCAGTAAGCGTCGGTGACGACGAGCTTTCGACCGGGCTGGAAGGTCGGAACCATGCTGGTGCCCTGGATCACGACCGTTTTCACGTTGCCGTACAGCCAAAGCACGATGACGAGCATGAAAATGAGGAAGACCCCAAAACCGGTGATTACACGTTTCTTCGGCTTTTCCATGAGTTTGTTCCTTGATGCTACGACAACTTTTGCTTGCTTCCGAAGGGAAAGATGTGGATTTTCCCTCTAATCTGAGTCGTCCGATATACTGAACGTTCGCCGGTCGCTGGCGCATCATCCATGCTTGATCTGAATGAGATTCTATCGCAACCCGCCGGTCAAGTGGCAGGCGCGGCGATCCTCTTGGCCGTAATCGGAACGATTATCGGAATTACGGCGGCAGTTCGAATTGGCTCGATGTCGAAAAAGTTTCGCGAACTGCTGAAGGCACCGAGCGGGGTGAACCTCGAAGAGCTCCTTACCGAGCACATGGAAGAACGCCGAGATCTCCAAGAACACGTTCGGGGTCTCGAGCTTCGGATCGTGGACTTGGAAGCGAAGATGCGAACTTCCAAGCGTCATTTGGGCCTCGTGAAATATGATGCGTTCGAGGACGTCGGCGGAAGTCAGAGCTTCGCGATGGCGCTTTACGATGACCTGGGTAATGGTGCTCTGGTGACATCGATTGTTGGCCGCGTGGATTGCCGCGTTTACGCAAAGCCTCTCTTGAAGCTAAGCTCTGAGCGCTCCTTGTCGCAAGAGGAAGAGCGCGCGATTCGGGAAGCCACCAGCGAAGCGCCGAAAACGATTCTTTCCTAATTTCATCATGAGTGAACGAACCTCCGAAGATCTGATGCTCATTGAGCGAGCGCAGCACGGCGACAAGAGCGCGCTTAACGAACTGGTGCGCAAGTATGAGGTTCGGGCTTACCAGTTTGCATTCCGACTCACCCGCAACCCAGAAGAAGCATCGGATGTGGTGGCAGAGGCGTTCGTGCGAGTCTTCAATGCTCTGCCGAACTTCAAGGGAAACAGTCAGTTCACGACTTGGCTGTACCGAATTCTGACGAACTGCTTCCTGGATTTACGTAAGCGCGAATCGCGACGGCAGACGTTGCCGATCGACGCGGGTGTGCAGACAGACGAAGGCGAAATGGAGAGGCAATATGAGGACCCGAAAGGGACGCCGCATGACAGCCTGGAGCGCAACGAACGTGGACAGCGCATTGAGCAGGCGCTTAAGAAACTGCCCGAGTACCAGCAGGCGATGATCATGATGTATCACGCCGAGCAGCTGAGCTACGAAGAGATTTCCGAGGCTTTAGACCTACCGATTGGGACGGTAAAGAGTCGTTTGAACCGTGCTCGAGTGAGCTTGCGCGAGTTGTTGGCGAGAGACGAGGAACTTTTCCGGATATAGCGAGTCAGAAAAAGCGTAATTTTCCATTTGATGCTATGAACGTTTCGAAAGCGAGAGATTTTTTCAGCGACTACTTTGAGGGCAAGCTCGATGCGGGCCTTCGACAGAGCTTTGAGCAGGCGCTGAAGTCCAATCCACAGATTCAGGCGGAATACGAAGAATTCGCCTTGATGATGAATACGCTTGCTGAGTTGCCGAACGAAGAGATTGACATTCCGATCTATTTGAGTGACCGCATTGCAACGCGACTGGAAGCAGCACAAGAAAAGCGAACGGCCTCCGTACCGGCCTGGTTTGGCTGGTTTAGAAATCTTGCCTTGGCTGGCGTTGCGGGCGCGGTGCTGTTTGGAGCGGCCGCAGGCTTGCTCTCGAAAGGCGGATCGGTTGCAACGGGTGATTTGTTCAACTTCGGCGCGAAGCCAGTGAAGCCTCGAAACGAACTGACTTTCGCTTACACCAACGACAAAGTCGTGGTGACGTACAACACCTCGGATAATCGGGCGCTTATGGTTGACAAGCGACGGATCACGCCAGAGAACGGTTCGGTGATATCGCCGCTGAGCAATAGCAACGCGTTCGCCGCCGAGTTTGTGATTCAAGTCGAAGGCTCCGAAGTCCCCGAGCGGGTGTACATTCCAGGATCAACGACTCGAGAGGCGAGCGAAGGAACCGGCAATCTTGCCGATTTCGCAAAAGCGCTTGCCGATCACTACCGGGTGCCGGTTCGTGTGACCGCACCGAGTGTCGAACTGCCGATCAATTGGAATCTGTCCGATGCGGATGCTTACCAGTGCGCAACGGCGGCTTTGAAGTCGCAGCCAGTTTCGGTTGACCTGCGAGATGGCAACTTCATCTGCATTACCGGAAGATAAGGCAAAATTCTGCGCTAAAGCGCGACGGACCGGGGCGATAGTCATATCGTCCCGGTTTCATGTTTTGGGGGTCGGCTATGCCCTACACTATTTCTTGTAGGGGACGAGGAAACAACCCAAACACAGATGAATACAAACCGCGTACTGACGTGGGAACAGCATTTAACATTACGCGCAACTGAGGGAGATACAGTTGCCTTCGAGCTACTGATGGACTTACACCGTCCGTCTTTGAACTCACTCGCCATGCGACAACTCCGGAATACGGACGATGCGCATGACGTCGTTCAGGAAACCTTCGTGAAGGCATTCCGAGCGATCAAGGATTTTGATCCAAACCGCCCACTGCGACCGTGGCTCTGCCGAATATGCAGCAACTGCTGCATTGACAGCATTCGAAGCCGACGTCGCGAAGGCGAACCTTTGGAGATGTTTGAGCACTTGCTCACGGACCATCGCTTGGACGTTGACGGGGCGGCTACAGAAGCCGTTCAGCACGAACAGGTGACGGACGCGATTGAGAAGTTGCCGGAGCATTACCGGCAGATCATCAAGATGAGGCACTTTAGCCACATGGAGGTCAACGAAATTGCGGACCGGCTGGATAAGCCAGAAGGAACCGTAAAGAGTTGGCTCTTCCGAGCCCGGGCGATGCTCAAGAAAGAGCTGACCCCAGCGCTTGGCTAAGTTCTTGGTTGGTTCGAATGATAGGGCCTACGCCGACGACCCGTCCCCGATTGGCGTAGGTACCATCCTATCATGCCCATTACCGAAGCCGAGATTCTGAACGCGCTCAAGACGGTTCAGGATCCCGACCTACGGCGAGATATCGTAACGCTCGGATTCGTGAAAGACGTTGTCATCACGGATTCGAGCGTTTCTTTTACCGTTGAGTTGACCACGCCGGCGTGTCCAGTGAAAGAGGAATTGCAGGCACAGTGCGAGGCAGCCGTATCGGCTTTGCCCGGTGTGACCGAGGTCAACGTGACGATGACGGCGCGGGTACGCGCGCGGCAGATTCAGGAAGGCGATTTGGTGCCAGACGTGAAGCACATCATTGCGGTGGCTTCAGGCAAAGGCGGCGTTGGCAAGAGCACGGTCACGGTCAATTTGGCGATTGCGCTCGCCGAGACCGGTGCGCGAGTCGGCCTTATGGATGCCGACGTTTACGGTCCATGCATCCCGCTGATGATGGGGGCGCAAGATGAGCGGCCCTACACCAAGGGCAACAAGATCATTCCGATTCAGCGGTTCGGCGTGCAGTTGATGTCGCTTGGTTTCTTGCTAGAGGAAGGTCAGGCGGTGCTTTGGCGTGGGCCGATGGTTGCGGGCACGGTGAAGCAGCTTTTAGCCGACGTGGACTGGGGGACTTTGGATTACCTTTTGGTCGACTTGCCTCCGGGGACCGGTGACGCGCCGATGTCGCTGGCGCAGCTTGTGCCTTTGACCGGTGTTTTGATCGTTTCGACCCCGCACAACGTGGCGGCAAATATTGCCGGAAAGGCGGTTCAGCTGTTCCAGCGATTGAACTCGCCGATTTTGGGCGTGGTCGAGAACATGGGTCCTTACATTGACGAAGACACGGGCAAGGAAGTCCGGATGTTCCACGGGACCGACGGCGATGAGTTGGCGAAGGTTTTGAAGGTTCCGTTCCTCGGGCGGATTCCGTTTGACCCTCGGATCAGCAAAGCCGGCGATGCGGGGGTTCCCAGCATGATTACCCATCCGCACACCGAGCAAGCGGAAGGATTCCGGCACATCGCCGGTCAGGTGGCGCAGCAGAGTTCGATCATCGCGATGACGCGACGGGATCTGACACGGCTGAGCGAAGCACCGCCGAAGTCCTGAAGCTTCGCTGAGTAATAACCTTGAAGCCGTAACCCTCTCGATCGCAATGACCGAGAGGGTTTTTGACTTATCAATAGTACGTGTAAATAACCTTGACGCGGCACTTGACGGTGCCGGATTGGATGAGGGTGCCGGAGTTGAAGGGGTACTCGCGGGTCTGGTTGATGACGCGCATGGTGATGGGGCCGGCGACTTTGAAGCGGTCTAGGAGCGCGCTGTTGAACGGTGTGCTCTTGTTCTGTTGGACGTTGTAAACCTCTTGGTAGAAGTTGTTGGTCGCGGTGCCGAAGGCGGGGGCAGCGTAGTTGTGGGTGGTGACGCCGGCGGCGTAGCAGGCTTCGATTTGCTGGAAATTAAGGGCGTCCCAGAAGCCAACGCTCATGTTGTGGAGCAAGGCATAGGTCCCGCTCGCAGGGTTCGGGTTAAACGTATTCGTGAACGTTGAGCTGCCGTAGGCCTTGGCGTAGGCCGTGATCGTGGCGGATTTCAGGGTCCCCAGTGCAGGGTTGAAGCCTTGGATGGTGATGTCCTCGCGGGTGATGAGCTGGCCGAGGTCGGTCGTGTACGGAACCGTGTAGTCGACAATTTGGGTGATCTGGGCGGCGGAAGCTACGACGGAAGCGGAGACAGCGGCAAGAACCAGGAGCGGTCGCATGAGCGAAGGTTATCACGCGAACCGAAAATAATACAGCCCCTTCGACTCAGAACCCCCTAAATTGCAACGCGATCATCTAAGTGGCCGTCGAGCCAATCGCTCAGCGACGTTTTTTCGTTGGCGGCAAGGATTTCGTAGGGGTGATCGTCTTCTCGAATCCAGCGGAGAACCTGATGGGGGAACAGGCGCAGTTCGTTCCCTTCTGGCACAGCTGGCCACGAGGTCACGTAGGTGGAGGGTAGCGGACCGGGGAGGCCGGCTACCGAAAGAATTCTCGCATCTTCATTGAGCAACACGGAGATGCGGGCTCTGAACTGGTCAAGCGCGAGTTCGACCTTCGAAAATCGGAGGAGCATCTCTTGATCGAGGATTGAAACGATGTCGCTTGCACCGACCAAGGCATCGGCAATGTCGGTGTCGCCGTACACCTTGTGCATGGCTCCGGCGGCGCGGAAGAGGCGGAAGGCGAGGCATTGGGCGACGTCAACGCGCTCGCTGCTTGGGTCCCAGAGGCGCACTTCTAGGGTTCGTTCTCCGAAGTACTGTGCGACGCTCGCTAGCACGGGAGCGAGGACGGGAAGGTTTCCGACACCAATTATTGCCACGCGTCGCCGATCTGCCATTTCTCAATAGATGTTTACGCGTGCCCAATCCGTTCGTCACCTTATGGGTTGCCCAAATGGGTTGAGTTAAGATTCGGTAAAACGAACGTCCATGGATGAT
>Ga0164294_10000551_pt1 | contig 35707 bp, 25 predicted proteins | sample GEODES005metaG_FD_111479 | JGI IMG/M metagenome (GOLD analysis project Ga0164294, IMG submission 111479) | Oligotrophic lake water microbial communities from Sparkling Lake, Wisconsin, USA - GEODES005 metaG | ecosystem: Environmental > Aquatic > Freshwater > Lake | place: USA: Sparkling Lake... | reverse complement strand
GGTCTTCGAGTGAATGGCGGGGTTCGCTGGGTTTTCGAACTGCTGGGGCATCCAGGCGTTCGGCGTGCTGGCGACAATTTCTTCGGCCTTGGCGATCGCGCCCTTCATGCCCTTCGGTCCTTCGGTCAGAACCAACTCGGCACCGAGCAAGGCGAGAAGAGTGCGGCGCTCCAGGCTCATGGTTTCAGGCATGGTCAGGATCAGTTTGTAGCCCTTGGCAGCGGCGACGAAAGCCAGAGCGATACCCGTGTTGCCGCTGGTGGGCTCAACGATGACGGTGTCCTTGGTCAGCACACCACGCTTCTCGGCGTCTTCGATCATGGCGGCACCGATACGGTCCTTCACGCTGCCCAGTGGGTTAAAGAACTCGCACTTCAACGCGATGGTGGCATCGATGCCTTCAGTCACGCGGTTCAGTTTCACCAGGGGGGTCTTGCCCACGGTTTCGACGATGTTGTTGTAGATGCGGCCCATAATCAGTGAGTGCTTGGAGGTGGAGAGAAATCAGCCCGGGTGCCGGGAAATGAGGGCGGATGTTTAGTTTCGGCCCGCTGCCCTTGCAAAGAGAAAATCAAGCCCCCGGCGTTCGCTCCCAGGTAACGATTTCGAAAGCATGAGCGTGTTCCGCATCGGCGGTGTGGGGTTCGCGGCTGATTTCCGTCCATTCGCTCCAGTCGATCTCAGGAAAGGGGACGCCGTCGCCCAGATGGGTTTGCACCTGGGTCAGGACCAGCCGGTCCGCCAGCGGCATGGCCAAGGCATAAGCCTGCGCGCCACCGCAGACGACGAGTTCATCGGCGGCGGTCCGTTGCAAAGCCTCCGCAATGCTGCTGACACGTTGCCCGATTGTGGTGACAAACTCTTGATCCCTCGAAAGCACCAGGGGCATGTGATCACGGAACCAGCCGAGCATTTCCTCGTAGGTCCGACGCCCGAGCAGCAACCACTTGCCCGTCGTGTAAGCACGAAAGTGCGCCACATCCGCAGGCAGCTTCCAAGGCACGCCTTGACCACGGGAAATAAATCCGTCTTCCGATACGGCGGCGATGAGGGTGAGCAGAGTTGTCATGTTCGTTGTTACCGCTGCGCCAGTGTGGCGTTAGGCTCCATGTCATGCAGCAAGAAAAAACCATCTACAATGTGCTCATCGGATTGATCGTTCTCTCGATCGTCTTCCTGATTGTTGAACGCGTCATCGGGCGTGGACGAAAGCAGCCGGTGTTTCGGCGCGGCTGGTTTACGGATGTCATCTACTGGGTGATCACGCCGTTCTTCACGAAGCAGTTGGTCAAGTATGGCATCATTCTGCCTGCCGGGTTGCTGGTGCTGGCCAAGGTGACGACGGTGGAAGGCTTTCAACTGCGCACGTATGACGGTTTTGGTCCGCTCGGCGCGCAGCCGCTCTGGCTTCAGGCTCTGGAGATCTATGTGCTGGTGGACTTCATCGGCTACTGGACGCACCGCCTGTTTCATGGCGGACGCTTGTGGCCTTTCCATGCGGTGCATCACAGCTCGGAGGACCTGGATTGGCTGGGCAGTGTGCGCGTGCATCCGGTCAATGATCTGGTCAACAAAATGGCCCAGGCGGCCCCGCTGATCTTGCTGGGCTTCAATCCTTATGTAACGCTGAGCACAGCACCGTTCTTCACGCTCTACGCCATCTTCTTGCACGCGAATGTGAACTGGGACTTTGGTCCGTTGCGCAGTGTCATCGCCACGCCCGTGTTCCATCGCTGGCATCACAGCAAGGATCGCGAGGCCTGGGACAAGAACTTCGCCGGGCTGTTCCCGTTCTGGGACATTCTCTTTGGCACCTACTACATGCCCAAGGGCCGCTACCCGGAGAACTTCGGCATTCACGACCCGATGCCGAAAGGCTTTTTCGGCCAGATGTGGGCTCCGTTCGTGTGGAAGCGGAGCAAGGCTGCTGATGCAGTTAAGGGTTGAGTGTTCAGAGTCAGAAGGGCAGCGCCTCAGGACTTCCAGCTCTCAAGTCTCAACTAATAACTCTCAACTTTCTTCTCACTGCCTCGGCACGATGGTGTTCTCGTCGATGTCGCCAAGGATCTCGCGGATGCTGCTCTCTTGCTTGTCCACGGTCCAGCGTTCGAGCGCGCGCTTCATGCGCTCGGTCACTTCGGGGAACTCGGCCTTCACATCCCGTTCGCAGTGCTTGTCGGCCTTCAGGTCGAAGAGGCGGTAGATCGGTCCTTTCACACCGGGCGTCTTGACTAGCTTGAAGCGTTCGGTGCGCACGCAGCGCTCCTTGGTCTTCAGCACGTCATCGGCATACTTGTCCTTGAGCACGAAGTGGAAGTCGAACTCGGGGTCGATGAAGGTCGTCTCATCCATCGCCGGAATGTGCAGGGGCTCCTCGCCGGGGATCTTGCGTTTGAAGAAGAGGTAGCTAGTCTCGCCGAAGTAAGCCAGGTGCATGGCGTCGGTCTTGCCGTGTAGGTAGGGCACCAGGCTTTGGCCTTCGAATCGTGCGTCCGGCGTCACGCCGACCAGCTCGCACAGCGTCGGGGCGAAGTCGATGGTCCGAATGATATTGTTAATTTTATTGCCCGGCGTCTCATTGCCTGGGATGTGGAAGACGGCGGGCACATGGGTGTTCTGATCGCCGCCGTTGAAGGTTAGCCCATGGCCGAAGGTGGTGTTGGGCTCGAACAAGTCATCGCCATGATCGCCCGTGATCAGCACCACTGTGTTGTCCATCAGGCCTTCGTCCTTCATGGCCCCGATGATGCGGCCCACGCTGTCGTCGAACATGCGCACCGTGCCGTCGTAGAGGGCTTTTACTTGCTCCACCTCATGCGGCGGAAACTTGCTCCACTTCTCATTGATGTCGGTGCTGCCGATGAACTCGTCCACGTTCAACGCCAGCTCGTGCTTGTGCTTGCCATCGTAATCGGGGTCGGTCCACAGCTCGGAGTATTCGCGTGGCGTCTTGTAGGGGAGGTGAGTGCAGGAGTAGAAGGCAAACATCAGGAAGGGCTTCTCGTCCTCGGCGCGCGCCTTCAGGCGGTCGATGACTTGGTTCGTGACCACGTCCGGCGTCATGTAGTTGGCGAAGCTGCGCATCTTCGGGAACAGCGCGTGGCCCAAACGGTTGTCGAAGAACAACGGCAGGATTTGGTGATGCAGGAAGACTACCTCGCTCATGTAGATGCGGAAGTTGTCGAAGTCGGACACGATGATGTCTTCAAAACCCATGGGCAGCTCGTTGAACCCGCAGGCGCACCAGTCGCCGATGACGGACGTGTCGTAACCCTGCGCCCGCAAGGTGCCCGCCAGGCTGGGAGACTCGGCATTGGCGCGCTTCACCATTTCCTTGGTGGGGAACATGTGATGAATGCCGTGTGTGTGCGGATATTGGCTGGAGAACATGGTCGTCATCGACTCCAGCGTGGAAGCAATGGGCGTCATGCACTTGCTGAAGTTCACCCCGCCCGCTGCAAGGGCATCTATACTCGGCGAGGTGGGCCTTGTGTGGCCATTGCAGCCCAGGCGGTCGCCGCGCAACGAGTCGGAGGCGATGATCAGGATGTTTTTGGGCCGGGGTTTGGTCTTCAGTCCGGCCAGCTCATTGGCCGTGTCGCGATTCAATCCATAACCCGTGGCGGCAAACACAACGAGCGCGGCCAGGGGCAGCCCCAAGGCCACGCGGCGCGAGAAGAGCAGATGCCGTAGTTGATGCAGGTAGAACACCACCGCGAGCAAAATCACCGCCAGTGGGAAGGCTTGCATGACCAGCACTTGCACTGTGTTTTGCACCGCCAGCCCCAGCCAGCTGCCGATCCAGGAGAACCAGCCTTCCATGTAACGATAGTCGCCAAAGTAGGGCCGCTCCTGCACCAGGCGCAAAATGAAGCATCCATACCCGAGCAGGGCGAACACGGCTGTGCGCAGGATGATGCCCCGCCGGGTGAAGCCCACGTGCTGATGCCAGAGCATGACGGGCGGATAAAGCAGCACAATGAAGATAGCCGCGACCAGAACGTAGCCTTTCAGCACCACCACATTGCTCCACAGCAGATACCACCAGTGATCTCGAATGGCCACCTCGGTGAAGCGGTTATTGAAGCCGTAAGTGTTACCCGCGAAGCTGCTGATGGCGCTGACATACCAAAGCGCCAGTGTGCCCGCCACGGTCAGGGCCACCAGCTTGAAGACTTGGCGCGGGGTGAGAGGGGTGCGGAGAGAGTCGAAGTCAGCAGGCATGGTTGGGGCAAGTCCAGGAACCTACGTTGGCAGGTGACAAGACTGTCAGATAAATTATGCAGGACACGGCGGGTAGCAACAAGGGTGCAAGTTTGTGATCCCATGGCACAAAAAGACGCAAAGGCATCATCCCTGGCCGGGAGGGGCGCAGTTTGGGCTCGTTATCTAAGTGAGTTCTCCGCTAATGTCTGCCCCGCTATGATGAAGTCGCACCCCTTGCTCCTGCTTGCCTGCTACGCCGTTCGGGCCTTTGGCGCTGATTTGCCCCCGGACAAAGGCAACGAGATTCCTGCCAGCGCGCAGCGTCCGGTCGTGGTTACACGTGGCGCTGAGACCTTCGATCTGCGCACTCCCGAAGCGACGTTGCCCCCAGGCTATGCTTTGACCGTGGCTGCGGCTTCCCCGCTGGTGCTCCATCCCATCGCAGGTTGCCTGGATGATAGGGGGCGCTTGTTCATTGGTGATGCCGTCGGCGTGAACTGGAACAAGGCCCAGCTCGAAAAGAACCCGCCCAATCGCGTGCTCATGCTGGAGGACACGAATCAAGACGGCGCCTTCGACAAGAGCACCGTCTTCGCTGACAAGATGACCTTCCCGCAGGGCGCGCAGTGGCTGAAGGGCTCGCTTTACGTCATGTCGCCTCCAGGCATGTGGAAGCTGACCGACACCAATGACGATGGCGTGGCCGACCAGCGCGAAATGATCGTCAGCGGCTTCGACTACACGGGCAATGCGGCGGATGTGCATGGGCCGTTTCTGCATCCCAATGGTCGCCTCTACTGGTGCCACGGGCGCAAGGGCTACAAGGTGCCGGACAAGGACGGCAACATTCTTCACGAAGGCAAGTCCAGCGGCATCTGGAGTTGCTTGCCCGATGGTAGCGACGTGCAGTGGCATTCGTTGCTCGCCGGGGACAATCCAGTGGAGGTGGACTTCACGCCGGATGGCGATGTCATCGGCGTCCAGAACTTGTATTACAGCCAGCCGCGCGGCGACACGCTTGTGCATTGGCTCTACGGCGGCGTCTATGAGCGCGCCGATCAGACGAAGGTCATCGAAGGCCTGCCTCGCACGCTGGAGACGATGCCTGTGATGCACAACTTTGGCCACGTGGCGGTGAGCGGTTGTTGCTTTTGGTGGCGCTACCCAACCGGGAACCGGGAACCAGGAACTCTTGATTTCATGGTCACGCACTTCAACACCCAGCGTGTGGTGCGCATGGAACTCACGCCCGAGGGCAGCACTTACAAGGCGACCGAGAACGAGTTCCTCAAGATCAACAACAACCCCGACATCCACTTCACCGATGTGATGGAGGACCCGCGTGATGGCTCGTTGCTGGTCATCGACACCGGCGGCTGGTTCCGCATCGGTTGCCCGAGTTCGTTGATGGCCAAGCCGGATGTCGCAGGCGCGGTGTATCGCATCAAGCGCAGCGGTGGGGACACCCCGTCCCCAAAGATGCACGAGGTGGCTTTGGTCCCCGGCGCACTCGATGTGCCAAGCTTGCTGGCCGCGCTGAAGTCATCGGATGCGTTCGTGCAACGGCGGGCGTGTGAGATCATCGCTGTGTCAAAGGCCAGTGATCCAGCCATCAAGGAGGAACTTCTCCGCTTGCTTGGTTTGACACTCGATCCAGCCCTGGAACATGCCGTCATGACAGCTGCTGCCAGGACTTACAGCGTCCTGCGCCTTGGGTTCGAAGCATCCGAGACGCCCGAGATGTTGCGAAGGAAAGCCATCCTGGGCATGCAGTGCGGCGACTGCGGTGTGGTGACCGCCTCGTTTTATGATGAGCCTCTTGCAGCGCTTCAGTCGGATGATCAGCAACGGGTGGCAGCTGCTCAGACGGTGTTTCGAGTGCTGCCCGTGCCGACAACCATTGCGGCTCAACTGCGAGACTTGATCAAAGCGACTCCAGCAGCGGCTCAGTCAAAGCAATGGCGAGCGATTCAAGCGCTGGAGCCGTTGTTAAACGGCGTGCTGGAAACCAAGGAAGGCAGCGAAGCAGCCGCACTCATGCTGGCCCATTCATCGCAGCCTGTTCAAGACCTCGCGCTGCGAATGCTAGCCAGTGCGCCGATCGCCGGTAGCCATAGTGAGTTCCTGCCTGCGATTGACAAGCGCTTGCAGCAGGGTGTCTCACGCCTCCTCCTCGACGCCATCAAGAACCTCAAGTCCCCTCACTTCGACACGGCGCTCCAAGCCATCGCCAACGACCCGAAGCAGCCGCAGTCCATTCGACTCAAAGCCCTGGATGCGATGAGCACGCGCAAGATCGTGGGCGAGACCTTCACGATGGTGTTCGAGGTGCTGACCAAGCCGGAGTCCTCGGCAGCGTCGAAGATTCAGGCGGCGGCGATGCTTGCGAGAGCGAGCCATGCGAAGGAGGAGCAACTGCGGTTGGCCGCGGCCTTTGCCACGGTGGGGCCGATTGAGTTGAAGGAGCTGCTGCCCTTGATCCGCGCCAGCAAAGACGAGGCTGTGCTGCGGGCGATGGTGACGGCGTTGGCAAAGAACCCAGCCATAAGCAGCCTGCAAGAGAGCCTGTATCGCACCGCGCTCGCTGACAAGCCGACCGACCTCTTCGAGAAGATCGTGCTGCCTGCCTATCAGAAGGCGATGGAGACGACCGAGGCGAAGAAGCGTCTGCTCGGTCCGCTGTCGGACAAAGCCGTTGCCCAGGGCGATGCCAAGGCGGGGCGTGCAGTGTTTGCGGCGGGCAAGGGGACTTGCATTGCTTGTCACAAGATCGGGGATTTGGGCCGCGCCATCGGTCCCGACCTGTCGAAGATCGGTGCCATTCGCACCGAGCGCGATCTGTTGGAAAGCATTCTCTTCCCGAGCAACACCTTGGCGCGGGACTATGAGGCGCACATCATCGAGACCAGCGGTGGCGAGACGATCACGGGCGTCATCCGTAGCCACACAGCGGAAGGCTTGCTAGTGGTCGATGTCGCGGGCCAGGAGCGGAATGTGCCGCATGGCAGCATCACGGGGAATACCACACTGACCACCAGCCTCATGCCCATGGGGCTCGATACCACCTTGCCCGAGCAGGAGCTGCTCGACCTCGTGGCTTACCTGCGCAGCCTGCGGTAGCTCGCAACAGATGGGGTATCATCCGCATTGCGTGCTTGGCCTTCGTGCCGCAGTCTCGTCGAGAAACGTAACTTATCTCACTATGAACACAGAGTCCTTGATGGCGCAGTTGAAGCAGCAGACTGAAGACTTGGTGAAACGCGGAGGCGACGTGCGGGCCGGGACCGAGCGTTTGGTCTCCGAGGCGTCGGTGAAGTTCCACGAGGTCAGCGGCGGTCTCGCCTCCCTGGCCACGGCGGTGGCCGATGGCGCGGTCGCCGGTGCAAGGCAGACCGTGCCGGAGCAATCCGCGAGCGTGCTGCGCGCCGTGGTCGATGGCTTGACCGATGGCCTGACCAAATCCGCCCAGGCGCTGAAACTGACGCTGGAGGAGTCCAGCGCCAATGGCACCCGCTTTGCCAAGGAAGACCTCGCCAAGATCGGGCAGGACTTCCGCAGTCTCGGCAGCATCCTGGTGGACATTGTCACTGGTTCCGCGAACGCCCTCGGCGGTCATGCGAAGGAGCAGGCATCAACCCTGGCCGCCCATGCGAAGCAGACCTTGCAGGCCGCTTGGCCGCCTTTGGAATCCGCCCTCCACGCGGCGCAGCATGAGCCTGTCGCCCTGGGGCGCGAGGCCTTGTCCGCCAGTGCCTCAGCGGCTCGTCAGGCAGCGGGCGTCCTCTTCGGTCAGGTGGGCATCTTCTTGCAAAAGGCGGGTCATCAACTGCGGCAGTAGGGTGATCGGGCCGCTTTCCCCATGAGTTTCCTTCCTGAACAACTGACCCGCCATGCCCGCCGCCTGGGCGAGGTGGGCGGCCTCCTGGCCAAGTATGGCCTGGCCGACTGGCTCTCCTCCACCGGCTTCGAACTGCCGAAGAAATTCTTCACCAACAGCGACGGCGAGCGCCTCACCGACCAGACCCGGCCCACGCGCATTCGCATGGCCGTGTCCGAGCTGGGCACCACTTACATCAAGCTGGGGCAAATGCTCAGCACCCGTGGCGATCTCATTGGCTGGGATGTCGCGGGCGAGCTTTCCAAGCTGCAAACGGAGGTCCCGCCCGACTCGTCAGAGGTCGCCATGGCCACCGTCAGCAGCGAACTCGGGCGGCCCGTCGCGGAGATCTATGCCGAGTTCAATCCTGAGCCCATGGCTTCGGCTTCCATCGGTCAGGTGCATCGCGCTCGGCTGCATGACGGCACGGATGTGGTGGTCAAGGTGCAGCACCCGGACATCGAGAGTCGCATTCGCGCCGACTTGGAAATCCTGCTCCTGCTGGCCGAACTGGCCGAGCGCTCGGACGAGTTGAAGCGCTACCAGCCCGTGGCCGTGGTCACCGAATTCCAGCGCTCCCTGCTGCGCGAGCTGGACTTCAAGCGCGAGGAGCGCAACGCCCAGGAGTTCGCGGTGAACTTCGCCAAGAGCAGCGTCGTGCGTTTCCCTCGCGTCTTCCCCGACCTCAGCACTGCCCGCGTGCTCACCATGGAAATGCTGGAAGGCGTCAGCTTCCGCGAGGTCGAGCAACTGGAGAATATGCCCGTGGACCGCGACGAGCTGGCCCGTCGTGGGGCCATTCTCTGGATGGACATGATCTTCCGCGACGGCTTCTACCACGCCGATCCGCACCCTGGGAATCTCGTGGTCATGCGCGACGGCACGCTCGGCATCTTTGACTGCGGCATGGTTGGCCGCATGGATGATCACCTGCGTGAGAGTGTGGAAGAAGTGCTGCTCTGCGTGGCCAGTCACGATGGCCCCCAGCTCGCCCGCGTGCTCATGCGCATGTGCTCACCGCCCGCCGGTTTTGACGAGGCCGCGTTCAGCGCCGACCTCACTGACTTCATCTCCTTCTACGGCAGCCAGCCTATCGAGCGCTTCCAGCTTGGAAACGCGCTCAATGAGATCGCCCGCTGCATCTCCCGCTACCGCTTGGTTTTGCCGAGTGCCATGGCCCAGATCATCAAGGTGCTGGTCATGCTCGACGGCACCGCCAAGCTGCTCAGTCCGAAGCTCAACCTCATCGAGATCATCGGCCCCTATCAGCACCGCATCTTCCTGCGGCAAATGTCGCCGCGTCGCCAGTTGAAGAAGCTGCACCACCTCGTCAGCGAATGGCGCTACATGGCCCAGGTCATCCCACGCGGCTTGTTGGATGTCCTCAAGCAAGTGCAGGAGGGCGAGTTCGACGTGCATCTCCAGCATCGCCGCCTGGAGCCCGCTGTGAACCGCCTAGTCATGGGCATGGTCGTCAGCGCCCTGTTCCTCGGTTCGTCCTTGCTGCTCAGCAACAAAGTGCCGCCCTTGCTGGGTGAGCACTCCATCGTCGGCACCTTCTTCTTCCTCGTCAGCGGAGCCCTCGGCCTGCGGCTGATCTGGAAGATCTGGCGGAATGAGTGACGGTGGCTGGAGTTCATGGTTAAAGCGCCACCATCTTCTTGCGCCCGGCCTGGACTTGCGCCTGGAAGTGGCTGTGTGTTGAATGCCATGCCAACGCGTGAACAGCTGCCGCTCCTATGATTTTACCTGCCAAAACCAAGTTTACTTCCGAGCTGCAAGTGCGCCCGGACGACATTGATCTGTTCCGGCATGTGCACAGCAGCAAGTATTTGGACTATGTGCTGGCGGCGCGGTTTGATCAGATGGAGCGCTGCTATGGCATGTCGATGCAGGCCTTTCTGGATCGTGGACTGGGCTGGGTGGTGAAGGTGTCGCATCTCGAATACAAGCGACCGCTGGGACTGTCGGACACCTTCCGTGTGACCACCTCGATCGAGGACTTGCGTGGCAGCGACGCGGAGGTGCGGTTCGAGATCAGCAAGGTGAACCCCGAAAAGACGGCTTGCATGGGCTGGTGTGTCTTCACGCTGGTGGCGCTGGAGACGGGACGACCTGCTCCTATGCCTGACGATGTGCGCGAAAAGTATGCGATTTGAGCCAAGGCATCCGGCTTGATTCGCGCGGGCTTTGCTCCTTTGATGCGACCTCTGTCATGCCTGCGCTCCGCCACACTATGATCTCTGCCTCGGCAGGCTCGGGAAAGACCTACCAGCTGGTGCAGCGCTATCTGCAACTGTTGACGCTGGGCGTGCCGCCCGACCGCATCGCGGCGATGACCTTCACGCGCAAGGCGGCGGGAGAGTTCGTCAACCGCATCCTCCTGCGCCTGGCCTTGCTGGCGGATGATGCACAGGCGGCTGCTGCCTTCGGCGAGTCGCTGGGCATCAAGCCTGGGCAGGGAACGGATTTCGCGGCGGTGCTGCGGCAGGTGCTGAACGACCTGCCGAGGCTGCGGCTGGGGACGATTGACAGCTTCTTTGCGGCGGTGACAGCCTGCTTCCCGCTGGAGCTGGGGCTTCCCGTGGGAGCGGCGGTGATGGCGGAGGAGGAATCACGGGTGGCGGCGCGCGAGGCTTTGGAAAGCTTGCTCGCCGAGCTGTATCGCGCTGAGGACAACGCGGGCACCCGCGTGCTGCTGGAGGCGTTCAAGCAGGCGACCTTTGGCCATGAGGAGAAGAAGGTGCTGCCTGCGCTGGAGGAGTGGATTCATGAGGCGCACGATCTCTGGCATGAGTGCGATGATGGGCAGCGCTGGGGCCGCCCGGCTGCGATCTGGCCGAAGCCTCTTCAGTCTGCGGCGGCGGTATGGCAGGTGGACAAGCCTTTGTCCGAAGTGCTGGAAGAACTGGTGGCCTGCTTCTCGACTGCTGGCTTCAAAGACAAGGCGCTGGATGCGTGGGAGAAGATCCAGGAGCAGGTGCGCACGCATGAGCCGGGCAAGAAGCCGGACACTCAGCTCGGCACGTTCCTCGACAAGCTGATGCCGGTGCTGGAGGACCTGCACAAGGGTCAGGCGAGCTTTGAGTATCACCGCTGTGAATGGCTGTTCGAGGGACCGAGTGCCAAGGCGGCACTGGCGCTGGTGCAGGGCATTTTGGGGCGCGAGCTGTTGATTCGCTGCCAGCGCACGCAGGGCATTTATGAGGTCGTGTCGGCCTACGAAGCCGGCTACGACCGCACGGTGCGGCGGCGCGGGCGGCTGTCCTTTGCCGATCTGACGCGACTGCTGGCCAAGGCCCAGGAAGAGGCCGCCTGGGCGGGGCAGGAGGCGGACCTGTGGTATCGCCTGGATGGCAAGGTGGACCACTGGCTTTTCGATGAGTTTCAGGACACCAGCGCGCAGCAGTGGAGCATCATGCACGGCCTGGTGGACGAGGTGCTGCAAGACGCGGAGCAGCGTCGCAGCTTCTTTGCCGTGGGGGATGTGAAGCAAAGCATTTATCTCTGGCGCAAGGCGGAGGCCCAGCTCTTCGGCCGGGTGCTGGCAGACTACCCGGATGATGGATCGCTCGGCATCGAGAAGCGGTCCCTGGCCCGCTCGTATCGGTCCACGCAGGAGGTGCTGGATCTGGTGAATGGCGTTTATCTGAACCGTGCGCGGCTGGAGGAACTGCTGGGCAAGGGCTGCCTGCGGCACTGGGAGTTTGAGCGGCACACAGCCAGCACGAAGGCGCATGGCTTTAGCGCGCTGCTGCAACCGGGCGATGTGGCGGACAAGGAATCTCAACCCGATGTTTGGGACGTGACCGCGGCCTTGCTGCGAGAGCTGCAACCGATGCAGCGTCGGCTGACCTGCGCGGTCTTGGTGCGCTCGAACAACCATGCCACGCAGATGGTGGAGTTCTTGCGCGCGCATACGGACCTGGAGGTGAGCAGCCAGTCGGAGGAGCATCCGGCGTGCGACAATCCGGTGACTGCGGCACTGCTGGCCGTGCTGCAGCTGGCGGCGCATCCGGGCGATACGCTGGCCTTGCAGCACCTGCGCATGACACCGCTGGCGGAGATCCTTGCCAAAGGCAGTGCTTGGCGCGTCGAATTGGATCGCACCTTGCAGCGGCTCCAAGACGATGGCTTTGCGCCGGTGCTGGAAGCGTGGGCAGACCGGCTGCCGGTGGCGCTGGATGAGTTCAGCTCGCGTCGCGTGCAACGACTGCTGGAGATGGCGGCGGAGTTCGATGAGACAGGCGGACGCAGCGTGGATGCGTTCCTGGAGTTTGCTCTGAGCTATGGCTCCCGCACCGGCGGCGCGCCGTATGCGGTGCAGGTGATGACGGTGCACAAGAGCAAGGGGCTGGAGTTTGATGTGGTGCTGCTGCCGCTGCTGGATACGGATGGATTAACAACCGTCAGCGGACTTGGGCTGGTCCTGAAACGTGAAGGATTGGAGGAAGCCGAATGGGTGCTCCAGTATCCGCCCAAGCCCTATGACGAGCTGGACCCAGTGCTGGCGGAGCAAAAGCAGCGCAAGCGCGAGGACGCGGGCTTTCAGAACCTCTGCGCCCTCTATGTGGCCATGACACGGGCGAAGCAGGCGCTGTATGTGGTGGCTCCGCGCCCGCCCAAAAAAGCTGGCACGGTGAATGCCGCGCGGCTGCTGCGCGACACGGTGGCGCAGATCGAGGAGTCGGATCAGGTGGCGGAGGTGGAGATTGAATGGCTCCGAAAGTTCGGTGATTCCGCGTGGTATGCGGCGGGGGACATCACCTTGGCTGATGCGTCAGCCAAGGTGATCGAGACCAGCGCTGCCTTGGGAGCCTTGCTCAGAGAACATCAGCCGCTGGCCAAGCGCCGAACGCCGTCGGGAGAAGAGGCTTTCACCCTGCCCGGCAAGGTGTTGTTCAGCGCCGGGCGTGATGCGGGGCGGGAACTCGGCACGCTGCTGCATCAGATGATGGAGCAGATCGAATGGGTCGAGGATGACTTTGATGAAGCAAGCGTGATGGCCGTGTGGCAGGCCAAAGGTTTGCTGGACCGCGAGGGCTCGACGATGGCTCGGGACATGGCGTTGCAAGTGATTCGGGCAGCGGCCTGCCGCGCTGCCTTGGCCAAGCCCGGACCTCATGCCAAAGTCTGGCGCGAGCGCTCGTTCGATCTGGTGATGGACGGCGGTGACTGGGTCAGCGGCACGTTGGATCGAGTGGTGATTGAGTGTGATGCGCAAGGCAGGCCGCTCAGCGCGTCGATCATTGACTTCAAGACCGATGACGTGGCGGATGCCGAGGCGCTGGCGGCCAAGGTGCATGGCTATCAGCCGCAGATTAAGCTGTATCGTGAGGCCGTCATGCGACTGACCGGCCTGCCTGCCGACGCGATTCGGGCGCGCTTGCTGTTCACGAGGCGGCAGCAGTTGGCAGACGTGTGAGGAATCGTGCCCTGGTGAGATGTCTTTTGTCAGCCCAATCATTGCGTTGCACCACACGACGGGCGACTGCACGTAAGCTGTCCTGCCTTATCAGCCGCCCGCACCATGCTTTGTGAGATTGAAGTCCGAGATTTCCGCTGTTTCACCAGCGCGCGGCTGGCATTGCATCCGCAGACCACGGTCCTGGTGGGGCGCAATGCGCAGGGAAAAACGTCGCTGCTGGAGGCGGCCTGCGTGCTGATGCGGCTGCAGTCCCCGCGCACGTCGGAGCGGTCTGAATTGATCCGTCTCGGCGCGGGCAGCCTGATGGTGGAGGGCCGTTGGAAAGGCCAGCAGATGCGCTGTGGCATCTCACCCAGCGCGCGTCGTCTGGCGGTCGATGGCGCGGTCTGCGGCAGGGCGGGGGACTACTTGCAGCAGGCAGGCCTGGTGGTGTGGATGGATCATGCCGACATGAACCTGGTGCGTGGCAGCAGCGAGCATCGACGGCGGTTCCTGGACTTCGCCGCCAGCCAGATCAGCCCTGGCTACTTGAAGGCTTTGCAGGGCTACAACCGGGCGCTGCGGTCGAGGAATTACATCTTGAAGCGTGACAACGCGGTGCCTTGGAAACAGGCGGAAGCTTATGCCGTGCTGATGCAAGGTTTTCATCAAGAGCTGACGCTTGCCCGGGCGGACTTGGTCGCGCTCCTGGTGCCTCATGCGGAGGTCGTGCTGGACCGTCTGAGCGGCGGGCATGAGCCGCTGGAGATGGAGTATCAACCTGGATGCCCGGTCGGAACTCTGGTGGACCACCTCCAGGCCCATCGCGAGGAGGAACTGCGCACGCGTTCGACCTTCACGGGCTCGCATCGCGACGAGCTGGCCCTTCGCCTCCATGGACGTCCGGCGGCCGGTTTTGCTTCCGAAGGGCAGCAGCGCTCGGTCACGCTGGCCTTGAAAATCGCCCAGGCGCGTGCTCTGGAGCAGGCCAAGGGGGAGCCGCCGTTGCTGCTGATCGACGACGTTTTTGGCGAGCTGGACCCGGTGCGGCGGCGGGTGCTGCTGAGCAGCTTCCCCCCGGGGGCGCAGCGCATCTTAACCACCACCCATCTCGATTGGGCGGGTGAACTAGGGGCTGAGACCGATGTGTGGGAGGTGCAACAGGCAAAAGCCGCCCTAAAGCTCTGATTTCCAAGCTTCTACCAGCCAAAGGGAGAATAAAGCGTGCGCTGGCCAAACTTCCCTTGACGCTTGGGGGCGCAACTTTTACCATTCCATGCCGTCGGAATGCGTCGCCGCGACTTTCTTGTGATTCTCAGAACAACGGGAATTGAAGCTTGCAAACGAGCTGTCCGTTTTCTGACCGTTTTGTTTTTTCACACCTTTCCCGCTCCCATTCATCCATGTTTTCCCGCCTTTTCGGTTTTGCTTCACGAGACATCGGCATCGACCTCGGCACCGCCAACACACTCGTCTATGTCAAGGATCACGGCATCGTGCTCCGCGAGCCGTCCGTGGTGGCCGTCAAGTCGGGCACTAACGAAGTGGTGGCCGTCGGTGACGATGCCAAGCGCATGCTGGGCCGCACGCCCGGCGGCATCACTGCTATTCGTCCGCTGAGGGACGGGGTGATCGCTGACTTCCGTGTGACGGAAGCCATGCTGCGTCACTTCATCCGCAAAGTTCACAACCGTCGCGGCATGGTTCGCCCCCGCGTGGTCATTGCCGTGCCCTCCGGCATTACCGAAGTGGAAAAACGTGCGGTCAAGGAATCGGCCGAGCAAGCCGGTGCACGCGAGGTGTATCTGATGGAAGAGCCGATGGCCGCCGCGATTGGCGTGGGCCTGCCAGTGCAGGAAGCTGCGGGCAACATGATCGTCGACATCGGTGGCGGCACCACGGAAGTGGCCATCATCTCGCTCTCCGGCATCGTTTACAGCCGCAGCGTGCGAGTCGCTGGTGATGAGCTGGATGACGCGATCATTAACTACATGAAGCGTGCCTACAATCTGATGATTGGCGAGCGCACAGCGGAAGAGATCAAACTGCGCATTGGCTCGGCCTTCCCCTTGGGTAAGGAGTCCACGATGGAAGTGAAGGGCCGCGACATGGTCGCCGGTCTGCCGAAGACCATCACCATCACCTCCCAGGAAGTGCGCGAGGCGATGCTCGAGCCTTTGAACACGATTATTGATGCCGTGCGGACAACGCTGGAGCGCTGCCCGCCGGAACTCTCTGCGGACCTGGTGGACCGCGGGATCATGCTGGCAGGCGGTGGTGCACTGCTGCGTGGTCTGGACAAATTGCTTCAGGAAGAGACCGCTCTGCCGGTGCACGTGGCGGAGGACCCCCTCAGCGCCGTGGCCGAAGGAACGGGCCGCGTGCTCAGCGAGCTCGAATTCCTGCGCAAGGTCGGCACCACGGATATCTAGACCCGTCTCACGATTGATTGCATAGCGGCCCCCGCCGCCCCGGTGCTGCATGAAGACTCTGAATCTCATTGCCCTACTGCTTTTTATCGCAGCCAGCGTGGCTGTGTTCATGCTGGACACACCGACCACACGAACGGTGCAGAGCAAGGTCATGGCGATTTTTGCGCCGTTCATGCACGCCAGCGCCACCGTGGAAAACACAACGTCGCGAGCCATCGCCGAGGACATTGATCCGAAGGAGCTGCTGCGCGAGACTGAGGCGCTGCGCTTGAAGGTGCAGAAGCTGACCATCCTCAGCCAGCGTCACGACGAGCTGCTGGAGGAGAACAACAAGCTGCGCAACATGATCGGCTATCGCGAGCGCTCGCCGTTCAAGGACCTCATTGCCTGCCGTGTGATCAAGCGCTCCGCCGCCACGTGGTGGAGCACCTTGATCATCGACAAAGGCTCGGCGGATGGCGTGGCTCCTGACCGCGCAGTGCTGACGGATGTGGGCTTGGTGGGCAAGACGGGCAAGGTTTCCCCGCATGTCTCCGAGGTGATTTTGCTGACCGACGAGCTGTGCCGCGTGGCGGCGGTGATTGACGGCACCCGCGAGAAGGGCATTCTCAGCGGCGAACGCGGCTCGTTGGAAAACACGCCGGATCTGCGGCTGCGATTCCTGAGCCGCAACGCTCCCATCGCTCCCGGAACCAACGTCATTTCCTCCGGCGACGGTGGTGTGTTTCCCTCCGGGCTGCTGCTCGGGCGCGTGAAGCTTTTTGAGAACAAGGACATCTCCGGTGAGGCGCTGGTCGAAACGGCTGTCGATTTCACGAAGCTGGAGGATGTTTTCGTCGTTGGTTCCAGCGCAACCCCACCTTGAACCTGGACCCATGCTTTTCAACGTGTCCGTCATCGCCCTGATGTGCCTGACCTTCTTCGCAGAAGAGTTTGTGCCGGCGGTGGAGATCGCGCAGAACGCCCGGCTGTTCCTGGCACCGGTGTTCTTCTTCTGCGCGGCGGTGGCGGTGCCGTTTCCGACGATGCTGATGCTCGCCTTCATGACCGGCTTCGTCTGGGATGCGCGGTATGCGCAGCTGATTGCGGAAGACAAGGCGATGGAGCAGCTCGCACAGGTCAGCAGTGTTGGCGGCTACGGCGGGTTCAGCACAGGACTGTCTGGCAGCGGCCTGGGGTTCGGCTATTCAATCATCATGTTTGGTGTCCTGGGCTGCTTGATGCAAGGCATCCGTCCGCTGTTCAAGAAGGGACGCTGGGAACTTCCTGTTTTCATGGTCGGGTTTGTCACCATCGTGTGGCTGCTGGTGCAGTTCATCATCATCACTTTTTTGCGGGGGGACGTGTTCTTTCCTCAGGAAGTGTGGCTGAAAATGGTGTCCGACACGTTGATGGCCATGCTCGCTTCGCCGCTGATTTATCTAGTCCTTCATACTCTGGCGCGGGCGACCAACTACGAAATCAAGTATGAAGGCCTGAGGTATCGGTTCGATGGTAGTTAAATATCACTTCCGTTTGTATCTGTTCAGCCTCTTCGTCATGGCGGGATTCGGAACCCTCGTCTACCGGCTGTATTTCCTGCAGATTGAAAGCTATGAGCAGTTTGTGCACAAGATCCCGGGTGCCAAACGGCTGAAGGCCCGCGTGCCTCCGGTGCGCGGCGAGATCAAGGACTGCAACGGCATCGTGCTCGCGAGCAACAAGCCTTCGTTCGAGGTGCGCATCAACCTCAAGGAGGTGGTCGATGCCAAGATCAACGAGCTGAAAATTCTCTCGGGCGGCAAGCCTGTGGTGCTGCCTAAGATCATCGTCAAATACTGGGACGGTGGCTTTGAGCGCGAGAAGAAGGAAACGGACATCGTGCAGCTGATGGAGGAGAAAGTCTTTTCGCCGCTGCGGGCGATGGGCCTTGCCAAAGAAGCGCCGGACACCGATCAGCTGCGCATTCACTACCGCACCTACGGCGGCACGGTGCCCTGGGTGTATCGCAATGACCTGACCTTCGAGGAGTTCAGCCAGTTTGCCGAGCACAACCTGCAAATCCCTGGCGTGGTGCCGGAGGTGCGGCCGGTGCGCCAGTATCTCTACGACTCCCTGGCGTGCCACCTTCTCGGCTATGTGCGTCTGCCGGATGAGAGCCTGGTTTCCAAAGAAGAATACAACAAGTGGGACTTCTTCGTTGGTGACGACTTTGGCTTCGCCGGGGTGGAGAAATCCATGGACCATCATCTCAAGGGCGAGGCTGGCGCGCGCGTGTGGCTGAAGGATGAGAAAGGCCGTCTCGTGCGGGAGATCATTGAGGAATTCAAAGCCCCCACCAAAGGCAACGATGTGTGGCTCACCATCGACGCCCGCATTCAGACCATCACCGAACGCGCGTTGCGCGATGCCAATCTAGGCCGCGCCTCGGTCGTGGTCATCGACCCCAATAATGGCGAGGTGAAGGCGATGGCTTCTGTGCCGAACTACAACCCCAACAAGTTCGTTCCCAAGATCACGCTGGAAGACTTCCAGGGCTACCTCAAAAATCCGGTCACCCCGCTGCTCAATCGCGCCATCCAGCCCTTCGCGCCAGGCTCGACTTACAAGATTCCGATCGCCTTCGCAGGTGTGCTCACCGGCATCGAAGGCCAGCACTTCAGCTGCGGCGGCAGCGTTACTTATGGCAACAAGGCCATGAAATGCTGGATCGCCGACAAGGGCGGTGCCCATGGATCGCTGGATTTGTCAGACGCCATCATGCAGTCCTGCAACTGCTTCTTCTACCAGTATGGCAACCGCGCGGGCATCTCCGCCATCGGCAAGGTGGGCAAAATGCTGGGCGTGGGCGAGAAGACCGGCATCGAGCTGGAAGACGAGTCGCCCGGCATTCTGCCCAGCCGCGAATGGATGCAACTGAACGCGCCCAACGAGAACTGGCGCAGCCCGGGGCACATCGCCAACACCTCCATTGGTCAGGGCAAGGTCACGGCCACACCGTTGCAAATGGCATCCGTGACGGCCACGGTCGCCAACAGCGGCAAGTCGTATCGCCCGCACCTGCTCAAGAAGATCATGCAGGGCGACAAGCTTGTCGAAGAGCTGCCGCCGCCGGTGCGCAGCGATCTGGCCACCGAGGGCATCGACCCGAAAAACATCGAACTCATCCGCCGCGGCATGTGGAAGGTGGTCAATGGTGCCTCCGGCACCGCCAAGGCGGCCAAGATTCCCGAGCTGCCCGGCGTTGAAGTGGCCGGCAAGACAGGCACGGCCCAGTTCTGGCGCATTGTCAACGGCGTCAAAACCAAGGACAACCATACGTGGTTCATCTCCTTCGCCCCTTACGACAAGCCGAAGTATGCCATCTGCGTGCTGCTGCAGGGCGGCAAGTCCGGTGGCGGCTGCGCGGCCCCGGTGGCCAAGCGCGTGCTGTCCCAGTCCCTGGCTTTGGATCAAGGCTATCAAGTGGCCATCGCGGCCATGCCCGAAGTGCTGGGCAACTTCAATCCGACCGAAGCCGTCGTCTATGCTGACGATCCTGTGTCTGCCCAGCTGGCGGCCAACGCCGACGACGGCGACACCGGCGCCCAGGCCGGTGAACGCGAGTCCCAGGACCCGCAGCTGCAAGATCGCAAGGTCGCCGACGAATCCATGATTCGGCGCAAGGCCAAACGTTCCAGTGAGCCGTCCGCTCCGGCACAAAAACCGGCGGAACCAGCCAAGCCGGAACGGCGTGGCCTGTTCGGACGTCTCTTCGGGCGCTGATTCAGCTCCCTTTGTTTGTTCACCCTTCACCCCCTCTTTCCCTTCTCATTTATGGCACTCTCCTTCGTTCAACGACTCAAAGAATTCTTCACCGGCAAGCGCGACATTCGAACCGGCAGCCGCATCGCCATCAGCTGCGAGGCTCTTGAAAACCGCGTGGCCGTGCTGGAAAACGGCGTGCTGGAGGAATACTCCATCGAGCGCGTCGGCAGCCAGAGCATTGTCGGCAGCATCTTCAAAGGCCGGATCAAAAACATCGAGCAGGGCCTGAAGGCCATGTTCGTGGACATCGGCTTCGACAAGAACGCCTTCCTGCATTTCTGGGACGCCATTCCGGCGGCCATCGAAAGCGGCTTCGAGGAAGTGCAGCGCGGCAAGGGCAAGAAGGCCAAGAAGATCGAGGCCAAAGACATCCCCGCGCTCTATCCCGTGGGCAGCGAGATCATGGTGCAGGTGACCAAGGGCCCCATCGGCAACAAAGGCCCGCGTGTCACCACGAACATCTCGCTCGCCGGACGCTTGCTGGTGCTCATGCCGCTGAATGATCAGTTCGGTATCTCCCGCAAGGTCGAGGACCCCAAGGAACGCGCCCGGCTGCGCGCCATCCTGGAAAAGCTGGACCTGCCCGATGGCATGGGCGTCATCATGCGCACCGAGGCCACCGGCAAGCGCGCCCGCCACATCGTGCGCGACCTGAGCATTCTCGTCGAGCAGTGGAACGAAATCGTGCAGAAGCGCGACAACAACAACGCGCCGACCTGCTGCTTCCAGGAGCCTGATGTCATTGAGCGCACCGTGCGCGACTTCCTCACCGATGAGGTCGATGAAGTCATCTGCGATGACAAGGCCATCGTTGAGCGCATGCAGGAGATGGCGGGCATCATCTCGCGCCGTGCCAAACGTCGCATCACCCACTTCGCCGGGCCGGGCTCCTTGTTCGACACCTACGGCATCCAGAAGCAGATCGACAATGCCTTCTACCGCCAGGTCTGGCTGCCCTGCGGCGGCTACATCGTGATCGATCAAACCGAAGCCCTGGTGGCCATCGACGTGAACACGGGCCGCAACAAGGGCAGCAAGGACGTGGACAAGCTGCTTCTCGAAACCAATCTCGAAGCCGCCGTCGAAGTCGGTCGTCAACTGCGCCTGCGCAACATGGGCGGCCTTATCGTGGTGGACTTCATCGACATGAAGCACCGCCGCGATCAGCAGGCCGTTTACAAGGCCATGCTGGACAACGTGCGGCGTGACAAGGCCAAGACCCAGATCCTGCCCATCAGCCAGTTTGGCTTGATGGAGATGACCCGCCAGCGCCTGCATGAAAGCCTCGGCTCCGCCTTGTATGAGGCCTGCCCGGCGTGCAAAGGCCACGGCCAGGTGAAGACGCCGCTCACCATGAGCGTGGACATCCAGCGCCGCTTGTCGTCCATCCTTCAGCGCAACCGCCCCGAGCAGAAAGACTTGGTTGTGGTCGTGCATCCCGATGTCATGCAGCGCCTGCGCAGCGAGGACGGCGAATTGCTCGCGGAGCTTCAGCGCCGCTACGAGTGCAAGCTCGCCTTCCGTGTCGATCCCGGCTATCAGCGCGAGCAGTTCCTGATCGCCCACGCCACCAGCGGGGAAGAGGTGAAGTGATCGCTACGCGGCTAAGGGCAAAGGGCTAAGCGCATAGAGGTCCCTAGCTGCACGCGGTTGTCTGCCAAAATTGATCCCCCTTTGCTCTAAGCTCTCTGCCCTTAGCCCCCTGCGCCATGCACGAATACCACCGCCTTCTCCGCCATGTGCTCGACCACGGTGCCTACCGTGAGGACCGCACGGGCACGGGCGCGTATTCGGTGTTTGGCGAGCAGTCGCGCTATGACTTGTCGAAGGGCTTCCCCTTGGTGACCACCAAGAAGTGCCACCTGCGCTCGATCATTCATGAGCTGCTCTGGTTCATCAAGGGCGACACCAACGTCCGCTACTTGCAGGAGAACAAGGTTACCATTTGGGACGAGTGGGCGGATGACGAGGGCAATCTGGGGCCGGTCTATGGCGCGCAGTGGCGCTGCTGGAAAGGCAGTGCCGATGCAAAGCCGGTGGACCAGTTGGCTCAGTTGATCGATGGCATCAAGATCAAGCCTTACAGCCGTCGGCACATCGTCAGCGCGTGGAACGTGGCGCGCATCGACGAGATGGCGCTGCCGCCGTGCCACTGCCTGTTTCAGTTCTTTGTCGCCCATGGCAAGCTGAGCTGCCAGCTCTACCAGCGCAGCGCGGACTTGTTCCTCGGCGTGCCCTTCAACATCGCTAGCTATGCCTTGCTCACGATGATGGTCGCGCAGGTCTGTGAGTTGCAGCCCGGCGACTTCGTCCACACCTTCGGTGACCTGCACCTGTATTCCAATCACCTGGAACAGGCCAAGCTGCAACTCACCCGCGAGCCGCGTCCGCTGCCTGTGATGAAGATCAACCCCGAGGTCAAGGACATCGACGGCTTCAAGTTCGAAGACTTTGTGCTGGAAGGCTACGATCCCTGGCCCGCGATCAAGGCGCCGATTGCGGTGTGAGTGGCGCGTCAGCTGACTGCCTTCAGCGGCCCAACTGGGGTGCCGTCAGTGGTCATCATGAGGAAAGACGATTCACACGACCTCTTTCTGTAGGCCTGCTTCGCTCGCGGACTTCTACCGACGCTTGCTCTTCCCTTGCCATTCATCTTCCAAGCGCGGCTGAGGTTTGTGGGTTTCGGCTGGAATCGTCGTGTTAGTCGACAGATTTGTTCAGAATCACAAGGCTCTTGCACCAATGGCGACAGATTTGTTACCTTTGCCCAATATGCCAACAAAACTGTCAGCCATAAAGCCCTTGGGACAAAACCGACAAATCTGTGGGTGAATCAACTGTTCGCCCAACCTCAACGCGTCATGCTTGATTCGACCAATCCAACGATCGTCGTGCAACGACAACTCGACGCCTACAACAACCGCGACCTTGAGGCTCTGCTTTCGATCTATGCGGACGAGGCCGAGATGTTCGAGCACCCTTCCACTCTGCTCGCCAAAGGTTCGGCGGCACTCAGAGAGCGATTCGTGGCTCGCTTCCAAGAACCCAACCTGCACGCAAAGCTGCTCAGCAGGATGGTGATGGGCCAGACGGTCATTGACTACGAGGAGATCACTCGCACGTTCCCCGAAGGTTCGGGTAGGCTTTTCATGATCATGATCTACGAGGTCGCAGGCAATCGGATTGCGAAAGCTTGGAGCATCGCCGGAGCCAAGATTCTTGACTGACCATTTTGCACAGCCAACGCACAACCCAACTCCGCATGTTGCACCATCTGTCTTTCGCCGTCGCTGATCTTGCACGTTCTGGTGCCTTCTATGACGCCGCACTTGCCCCTCTCGGATATGTCCGCGTATGGGAAGACGAGACCGCCATCGGATACGGCTTTGCTGGCGGCGGTGATAAGTTTGCTATCAAGCTTCGCTCAGAAGCGATTTCTGTTCCCGGCGAGGGCTTTCACGTCGCCTTTGTTGCACCCTCCCGTGAGGCGGTGACAGCCTTCTTTGACGCAGCACTTCGGCATGGCGGGAAGGACAACGGAGGCTCAGGGCTTCATCCCGAATATGGCGATGACTATTACGCTGCTTTTGTTTTTGATCCAGACGGCTATCGCATTGAGGCAGCAATCAACCAAGAGGGTTGAACCATGATCACCACGACTACCAAGGGCGAACAAAACGGATGCAGGCAACGGCTCGAAGGCTGTCTGTCATGCCAGCAACATCTTGCGCTCGCCGTCGCCTGATCCGGGTCGTTCGGGCAAAAATTGAGTCCGCTGCGAAATGAAATACGTGCTTCTCACTCTTTTGATCATTTGCGCGCTCGGAGCTTGGCCTTTGATCAATCCCCAGCACGAGGCGGCAGTTATCACTCCTAGCCAAGTGGTTTCGGGTGTTCTGGTCATACCCGCATTGATCATCTCAGTTGTCGGATTCTTCACTGGCCTAGTTTTCGTTGGCAGTGGCAGCTTGAACCGAGTTCTCGGTATCTGCTACCTTTGCCTCGCCGCAGTGCTTCCGTTGAGCATTGCCACGAAGAAGGCTCGATTCAGCGCAGCATTCGATCAGCGCATGGCGTGGTTTTCAAAGACTCAAGGAGGCGGAGCCATTAACTTCTACATTCACCGGATCCTTGCCGAAAATCCATCTGCCATTCACTACCTTGGAGATACTGAGGAGGTTACCATTGATGGCTTGGCGGCAATTATTCGGAGAGATTCCCCTGTTTTCCTGCATGACAGCAGCGGTCGCAGGCGGCCTTTCGTTATCGAGGGTGACTCTATTAAAACTCCATGGGGTGCAGTCGTTCGTTATGCTGTTGACCGTGATGGAGACGGATTTCTCACGGCAGGCCAGATTCGTGGCAGCACACAACTTGGCACAGTTAGCCCGTGGACCAATAACCCAAAGTATCAATACACACGGGCGACCGGAGTTTTTGTTTCGATGCCAGACCCAGTTCTTGGCGAGGTTGATACATCGTTCGTAGCTCTGGACGATAACGACTATAACCGGCTCAAGGAGATTCAAGAATGGTCCATATCCTATTACCGCAAATGAGCCCGAACAGAACGGATGCAGTCAACGGCTCGTATGGCATCTGTCGTGTCATCGACGCTTCCCACTCGCTGTCACCTGATCCGAGCCGTTAGGGCGCAGAATGTCGATGAAGGGCTGCTTTGGGTGGGGCGGTCTCACTCTGGCAAGGAAAAAGAAGTCGCGTATGAATCGTGCGGCATCATTCCAGTGGTCACCCCCTTGGATAGCATCGCTGCTCACACGTCCGCGTCTTCTTTCGATCTTGGCAAAGCTGATTCCTCAAGCAGGTCTTGATATTGTTTTTGCCTTTCGTGCGTGCTGCGCGTAACCAACGCAACCTTTTACGCGCAACTCTGTCTCATGCTCCTGCTCGCCCTCCGCATGCTCTTTGGCGACACGGCCAAATACCTGATGCTCGTGGTGGGCATTTTCTTTGCGACCTTTCTCATGGCCCAGCAGGCGGGGGTGTTCTGCGGCTTGATGCTGTGGACGACCGCGACGCTGAAAAACGTGCCCGCGCCGCTGTGGATTGTGGAGGAGAAGGTGGAGCAGGTGAACGAGACGAACCCGATGCGCGACACGGACGTGGCGCTGGTGCGCTCAGTGAAAAGCGTGGCCTGGGCCGCACCGATCTACTCCGGCATTCAGCGCGTGCGCATGGCGGATGGCAAGTTCAAGGTGATCCAGCTGGTCGGCATCGACTCCGCCACGCTGGCCGGTGCGCCGGTCAAGATGCTAGCCGGGCGGCTGGAGGACGTGCGGCTGCCGCATTCGGTGATCATTGATGAACTGGCGATCAAGCGCTTGTCCCTGGACCCGAAGAATCCGCTGAAGGTGGGCGACAGCTTCGAGATCAACGACCAGGAGGCCCGTGTGGTGGGCATCTGCGATGCGATGACGTCCTTCACCGGCGGGCCGTATGTGTGGACGACCTACAACCGCGCTCTGCAATACTCGCCGCCACAGCGCAAGATGCTCTCGGCCGTGATCGCCGCTCCGCGTCCTGGCATCAGCAATGAAGCCGCTGCCATCGACATCGAGAAACAGACGGGCCTGCGGGCTTATGTGAATGGGCCGTATGGTTCCTCGCCCCGCGATTTCAATGCCTCCACGGTCTGGTGGTATGTGAAGAACACGGGCATTCCCATCTCCTTCGGCACCACGGTGCTCATCGGGTTCATCGTGGGCGTGGCCATTTCCTGCCAGACCTTCTACTCGTTCGTGCTGGAGAACATGAAGCACCTGGGCGCGCTGAAGGCGATGGGAGCCAGCACTTTCATGCTGTGCAAGATGCTGCTGCTGCAAGCCTTCACGGTGGGTTTCATTGGCTATGGCATCGGCCTCGCGGCGACGTCTGGCTTTGCCTTTGGTGCGCTGAAGAACAAGCAGCCACCCTTCTTTTTGCCCGACATCGTGCCTCCGGCCGTGCTGGGCGTGATCTTCCTCATCTGCACTTTGGCTGCCCTGCTGGGCATCTGGCGGGTGGCGCGACTTGAACCCGCAATGGTCTTCCGTGGCTGATCCGAAACCTCAACACGCACTCGCCGTCCGGCTGCAAGGCATCGTCAAAAGCTTCGGCGATGGCAATGCACGGCTGACTGTGCTCAAGGACATCTCGCTCGATACTCGCGAGGGTGAGATCATGATGCTGGTCGGTCCCTCGGGCTGCGGCAAGACCACGCTCATCAGCATCATGGCCGGCACGCTGGCGGCGGATCAGGGCAGTGTGGAAGTCTTTGGCTCGCGCCTGGACAAGATGTCCGCCCGCGCGGTGACGCGCTTCCGCGCGCAGAACATTGGCTTCATCTTCCAGCAGTTCCATCTGATCCCCACGCTGAACATCGTGCAGAACGCGAGCGTGCCGCTGCTGATCCAGGGCAAGTCCACCAGCTACGCGGAGAAGAAGGCCAAGGAAGCGTTGGGGCTGGTAGGCCTTGGCGACCGGCTGAAGCACCGGCCCAACCAGCTCTCCGGCGGCCAGCAGCAGCGCGTGGCCATCGCCCGTGCCCTGGTGCATGATCCGAAGCTGATCATCTGCGACGAACCCACCGCAGCGCTGGACGCGAAGAACGGCCAGTTGGTCATGGAGCTGTTCGAGAACGTGGCGCGCACGGCCGGCCGCAGCGTGGTGATCGTCACCCACGACAACCGCATTTTCAGCCACGCCGACCGCATCGCCAGCATGGACGACGGCCAGATTGTCGAGGTGCATGAGGTGGTGAAGGGGAAGCCGGTGGAGCTGGCGGGGCACTGAGGGGGATTGTGGAGAGGTAGAGAGGTGAGCAGTGGCGAAGACTGTGACCATATGTCTTTGGAAAAGTGCCCAGTGCAGACTGCCTCATGCTGGCTATGAGTAACGCAACACGACTTCTCACGTCTCGACTGTTCACCTCTCCACAGCATTCTCTCCCATGCGCCTCTTGCACGAGTTCCTTCCCACCGCCTGGCATTGGCTGCTGCTGATCACGGAAATCATCGCCGCTAGCTGGGCGCTGCTGCACGTCATCTTGAAAAAGAATGATCCGCGTGCGGCTGGCTACTGGGTGGCGCTGATTGCCTTGGTGCCGTTGCTGGGGCCGCTGCTTTACCTGCTGTTCGGCATCAACATCATCCGCCGCAGCGGCAAGCGTTATCGCGAGATGGCAGGCACGTCCGGCGACGGGATTCTCGATGCGATGTCGCATGTGCTGCCGGAGTGGGAGACGGAGGTGCAAGCGATGCCCGGCTTTGTGCATGGCTTGAAGACCTTGTCTCGACTTTCGCTGGTGGGGGGCAACACCGTCGAGCCGCTGCGCAATGGCGACGAGACGATGCCAGTGATGCTGGCTGCGATCGAGTCGGCGCAGAAGTCGGTCTCGCTGCTGAGCTACATCTTTGAGATCAAGGGCGTGGGCATGAAGTTCGTGGACGCCCTGGAGCGCGCGGTGAAGCGCGGGGTGCAGGTGCGGGTGATGATTGACGATGCCGGCACGCGCTACGGCTGGCCGCCCGTGACGGGTGAACTGCGCAAGCGGGGCGTCACGGTGCATCGCTTCATGCCGAACCGCTTCATTGGACGGTTGCTGACGATGAACCTGCGCAATCACCGCAAGCTCATGGTCGTGGACGGCTACACCGGCTTCACGGGCGGGCTCAACATCCGCCAGGGCAACATGCTGCTGGAGAACCCCGACCATCCCGTGCAAGACCTACACTTCCGCGTGCAAGGCCCGGTGGTCAGCCAGATGCAGCGCATGTTTGCCGAGGACTGGCACTTCTGCACCGGCGAGTGGCTCACGGGCGAGGCCTGGTTCCCCGAGCTGGACATGCCCGGCGATGTGTCCGCCATCGGCCTGCCCGAGGGACCGGATGCCGATAATCAAACCATCAGCTTCGCCATCGCCACCGCGCTGAACGAGGCGAAGAAAGAAGTGCGCATCATCACGCCCTACTTCCTGCCGCCGGAGCCGATCTTCTCGGCCTTGATCACCTGCGTGCTGCGCGGGGTGAAGGTGCGCATCATCACGCCCTCGGGCGGGGCGAACAACATCCCCTTTGTGCACTGGGCTTCGCGCACGTTTTACACGCCGCTGCTTCGGCGGGGCATTCAGATCTTTGAAAGCGAGCCGCCCTTCGATCACTCGAAGGTCATGGTGGTCGATGGCATCTTCAGCATGATCGGCAGCACCAACTGGGACCCGCGCAGCCTGCACTTGAATTTCGAGTTCAACCTCGCCTGCTTCGACGACCAGCTGGCGCAGCGCTTGAACCATGAGTTCGACGAGAAGCTGGCGCTGAGCAAGCTGGTGACCCTGGATGACCTGGCCGCCCAGACCTGGCTGGAGCGCTTCCGCAACGGCATTGCCCGGCTGTTTGTGCCGCTGCTGTGAAGGTGAGAGTGCTGGGTTGAGTGTTGAGAGTTGGAAATTGGCAGCGATTTGCTCGAAGGCCCAACTTTGACTCTCAACCAGAGCGCTATTGACCCCGCCCGGCGTCCTGCTTAACTCGCTGCATCCATGGATTCAAAGAGGCTTGGCCAATTGTTGCTCACCGGTGTTCCCGGGTTTGAACTTGATCGTGAAACCGCAGCGCGTCTGAAGAAGCTGCAGCCCGGCGGCTTCATCCTCTTCGGGCGCAACATCCAGTCGGCGGAGCAGCTGCGGAAGCTCTGCGATGATCTGCGCGACCTCTCGGACATCGAGCCCTTCATCACCATCGACCAGGAAGGCGGCCGGGTGTCGCGCCTGCGCTTGATCGGCGACGAGCCGCCCAATGCCCAGTCGTTGCGCGACAAGGGCGATCCCGCGCTGATCACCACGCACGGACGACTCACAGGCCAGCTGCTGCGCTTCTTCGGCTTCAACCTCGACCTCTGCCCGGTGCTCGACATCTCGTATGACGACACGGCGGACAACTCGCTGAAAGGCCGCGCTTATGGCAAGGACCCGCAACAAGTCATCACCAACGCGGGCCTCTTCAACCGCGCGCTGCGCAAGGAAGGCATCCTGAGCTGCGGCAAACACTTCCCCGGCTACGGCCCCGCCGAGTGCGATCCACATGAGTTTCTGCCCGTGATCACCAAGAGCCGAGCAGACTTGGAGCGCGACGAACTGATGCCCTACAGCGCGCTGCTGCCCGAGCTGGACAGCGTGATGACCTGCCACAGCAACTACACCGCCTTTGACCCGGATCGCGGTCGCTGGCCGGCCTCCCTCTCGCACAACATCGTGACCAAGCTGCTGCGCGATCAGATGGGCTTCGATGGACTGGCCATGACGGACGATCTCGACATGGGCGCGATCCTGAATGAAGTGACCTTCGAGCAAGCGATCCAGGAAGCCGTGCGCGCGGGCAATGACCTGGTCATGATCTGCCATCGTTTGGAAATGGTCGAGCAGGCCCGCGAGCATCTGGAGGGCGTCGAGTCGCCGATCCTCTACGATGCCCTGCGCCGCATCGAGGAGACCAAGAAGAAACTCAAGCCGCCGACCGGATTCGATCTGAATCGCTGGGCGTCGTTGAACAAGGAAGTCTGGCAGCTCCGCGTCGATGTGCTCGGCGAGGAACTCGCAGGCAACCTCAGTGTCGAAGACGGCAAGCGTTCCCCCGTCGAACTTTATTAACCTCCCGATTGCCCCATGATTCCCGTCATCAGCCAGCTCCTTCAGCTTCAAGAACGCGACCAGCGCTTGAACAACCTTCAGCGCGACTTGAAGGACGTGCCCAATCTTCAGACCCGGGCCAAGACACAGCTCGCCGGTGATCAGGCCCTGGTCGACGCGGCCCTGGCCGGCATGAGGGACATCGAGGTCAAGATCAAGAACCTCGAACTCGACATCCAGACCCGCAAGAACACCATCAAGCGTTTGCAGGACCAGCAGTTCGAAACGCGCAAGAATGATGAGTTTCAGGCGCTGGGCAACGAGGTGAAGCGCTACGAGGCCGAAGTGTTTGGCCTTGAGGACAAGGAGATCGAACTGATGGAGGCGCTCGAAGCCGCCAAGTCGAAACTGAAGGAGGCGCAGGCCAAGCTGGCGGTGACGCAGGGTTTGGTGAACGAGGAACTCCAGCAGCTGGAAGAGCGCGGCATCAATCTCACTCAACGCATCACTGAACTCACGGCGGAGCGCAAGACGCTGGCCGAGCCCGTCGATCCTGACGCGCTCAATGTTTACGACCGCCTGTTGAAGAGCAAGGGCAAGGCCGCGCTCGTGCCGATGGAGAACGGCATCTGCGGTGGCTGCCACATGAAGCTCGTGGGTGCCACCATCAACGCCTTGCGTGCCGATGACAGCATCGTCCACTGCGAGCAGTGCGGGCGCATTCTGTATTTCGCGTGAGCTGGGCTACTTGCTCCTGATCCAGGCCAACACATCGGCCACCTGCTGAGGATTCAGCACGGTCTCCAGGCCGTCGGGCATCAACGACCTGGTGCTCGTCTCGCTCCTGGCAATCTGGGCTCTCAGCAGCACTTCGGTGGTGCCACCCATCTTGAGCGTGACGCTGTTGGCGGTCTCTTCGGCAATCATTCCGACGATGGTTTTGCCATCTTTGGTGGTGATGGTTTGGGCTAGGTAACGCTGCTCCACGGCTCGATTGGGATCGAGAATCGCTTCGATCAGTTGCTCCGTGGGCTTGGTGGCGATGGTGCTCAATTCGGGACCGATCTCGTTGCCTTCGTTCTTGAGCCGATGACAGGCTGAACACGCTGCGGTGTAGAGGAGATGTCCGTTCTTGGCATCGCCAGTGAGCCTGCTGACGTGAGCATACGACTGGACCACTTTGGCGCGATCTGGATTGCTATTGGTGATGATCTTGGGTGGTCGTGGCGATGAGCCAGTCTTGGTATCGGCTTTCAGTAAGGCCTGCCACTGGGCGGCTTCGGGATGGCGGGGCGCGGCGCTGAGAAGGGCGATGAGCAGGGCTGGCGTGCCAGCATCTCGCTTCGCGATCTGGCTGAAGACTTCATCCAGCTCAGGACCCGTGTGTTCGCCCAATGATAGCGTGGCCTGGAGCCTGACCCGCAGGTCGGCATCCTGCGTCAGTTGGATCAAGCGGTCCAGCACCGCGTGCTCGGTGATGGACTCTTCCGCGATGCGAGCGGCGTGTTCGCGGACACGTGCTTGCCTATGATTCAGCGCTGCTTGCAAGGTGGCTGGCTTCAGTGTCCCCAGCGTTTGCATCGTCCACAGTTGCTGCACCTGCGCAGCGATCCCACCTGACAAGGCATCGCTGCTCCACGGATTCTGGCGCTCGATCAGCAAGCGCTGAGCCGTGTCGCGCATCCAGCCGTTGGGCGATTGCAGCAGATGCCCCAGCTCCGTGTCACTCATCCTTGATGGCCAGGTGACGGCACGTGACTTGCCTGCCGGACGAAGGCGATAAATGCGGCCCTTATCGCTGCCGGCGAAGAGATCGAGATGGGCGAGCATCGGCTTCGGTATCCACTCCGGGTGCTCCAGGATCAGTCGGTAAAAGTCCACGACATACAAGCACCCATCCGGCCCCGTGCGAGCCTGCGTGAAGCGGCTCCAGTTGTCCTCGCTGGCCAGGAACTCGCTCTCCTGCTCATCCTCCGCGCGTCGGCTGGTGAAGCTCACTCCATCAGGCACCAGCACCTCGCGATGCACCAGGTTGTTCGCGGGCTCACAGATAAACACACTGCTGGCGTAATCCGCGCCGAACAGTTCATCGCGGTAAGGCATCAGGTTGCAACCCGAGGTCAGCGTGTTGATCGACGTCGGCTGATTCAGCCGGTGCATCGGTGCACTCACAGGGTAGAGCCGCGTGCCATTGCGATTCAGGTCCTGCTTCAGTGTGCGCACGGCCAGCTGGGGATTGCGGGCGAGGTAGCGATCATCCAGAAAGTAGTGCCAGCCCAGATTGCTGTTGTTGTTAGCGAACCAGTTGCCGAAGTCATCCCGCCAGCGGCCATACTGCGCACGGCCTGCTTGCAGTTGGAACTCGCCCGTCTGCGGCTGGAAGCGGAAGTCGCGGCCACTCAGGTCATGCTTCTTGCCCGTGCTCACATCGGTCACCACGCCACCGCTGTCGCCATTGCCGCCATAGAGCCAGCCATCCAGCCCCCAGGCAAAGCCATTGACCAGATGCTGTGGATTGCCCTCGGTAAAGCCGGTCAGGATCGGCGTGCGCTTGTCGGCCTTGCCATCGCCATCCGTGTCTTCCGCGAAGAACACCTCCGGCACGCTGGCGATGAAGGCTCCGTTCTTCCACAAGGCGAGCCCGGTGGGATACTGCAAGCCATCGAGAAACAGCGTGGCCTTGTCGTAGATGCCGTCGTGGTTGGTGTCCTCCAGCACCTTCACACGGCCTGCGTGCGTGGTGCCGTTGTGTTCATGGAAGGGATAGTCCGCCATCTCCACCACCCACAGCCGACCATCCGCGCCCCAGTCGATGAAGATCGGGTCCTGCACCAGTGGCTCATGGGCAACGAGTTCCGCCACAAAGCCAGGCTTCACATGCAGGGCTTTCAGCGAATCCTGTGGACTGCGAGCAGGTGGGGCAGGGGGACGACACAGCTCGGAATAGGTCAGCGTCTTCACGCCCTTCACCCACATCGCCTCGTCCTTGAACACCACGTCATCGCCCGTGGTCAGCGGCAGCGCATTCGCATCGCCTGCCGTGCCCTCGCGAATGATGTGCGGCCAGCCACGCAGCCAGCCCAGGTTCTTGCGCTCCACGTCATTGAACAGGTAAACGCCATAGCGCTCCGCGTTGGAGAAGATCAAATCTTCGTGGCCATCGCCATTGATGTCCACGAAGCGCACCCCGTTGTCGCGCCCTTGAGAATCCTTCAGGCTGACACCCGGTGGCAGAGGAGCCACTGGCGTTGCTGCGTGAAGACAACAGGTGGTGAGTGCAAGAGCGGTGGCGAAACGCATGGAGAAGATACCAACTTAGATTCTTGTTCCTTTCTTTGGGCCGATACTCTGAGCACGGTTTGAGCATCCTTTCGGCAGTATCTCAGGGCTCGGCGGCAGCGCTGCGGAGACAGCCTGCCATAGCGGCCACTTTCTGACGGAGAAGGTCTGCGCCATCAGAGCTGCACTTGTGAGTGTGCGGAAAGGCAAAATGGGTAGTCCTACCGATAGGCAGCGTGAGGATTTTCGACAGCTTGTAGTCGTGCTCAGGGGGCGGCCAGCCCGTTGCTTAGCTTTGCTTTACTTGGTTTGCGAAGCTTGGGGACTGTGCCTGTCTCCTGGGCACCTCAGTAGGTGAGTGCTGCCCAAACTCACACCACGGCGGACGTCTCTTCATTTGATCCCCTCTATCTTAACAACTGGGATGCCGGTCATACACCTGTCCGGATCCTGCCGATCCAGGCCGCCGAGACACGGCTGGAGAATGGAGATCTGATTTTCTCCTTTGGCGGTGGCGCAGGGGGCGCATTTTTACCGTGTCCTTTCTGGAGAATAAGTAGGGATGCCTCTCTATTCCTAAGGGTCAAAATGCGTGACCTAACCCATAGTGGCCAGCTTAGTGATTCAGGGTTAACCCTGTGAATTGCTTGCGTGGAACATTGGCTTGTAGTTTTGATTTACTAGTGCGGAAGACTCCTGGTCCGCACGATTTTTTGAAATCGCTGCATGCCCGATTTTTCTACTACACTGCTGAATGCCATCCATCTGCTCCATGAGCATGATGAGAGGCCCTTCCATGAGCGATTGTTTGACGCCACCAGCCTGCTGTTTCCGGACACCGTGCATACCTTTCAGCTTTGGCGTAAGATGGATGGTCATCATGAAGCTGCGATGAACATCGACTTTGGGGGCAAGGCAGCGGAGATCATCGAGCAGGCTGGCAGGCTCATTCCCCTGCAGCATCCCTGCTATGAGTATGTATCCGGGGGCGGTCTGCGGCCGATGCGGTTGCAGGACTTTGCTAGCCACCGCGAGTTTCGAAAGACGGACCTGTATCAGATCACTTTTTGCCCTATTGAGGTGCGCCACCAGATGTCCATCCCGCTGATCACACAGCAGCACATCGGGGCGCTGGTGGTCAACCGGCTGGGACGTCGGCCGTTCAGTGATGAGGACGTGTGTCTAGCGGTGCAGTTTGGGCGGTTCGTTGACCAAGCTTATCAGACGTCGGTGGTGTTAGCGAACGCGATGCCCCAGCGGGCTGCCATGGCGGAGATCGACCACACGCCGCTGCGCCGTGCCGGGCTGAGCCGCCGCGAGGTGGAGGTGCTGCATTGGATGTCCCAGGGGAAGAGGGACAAGGAGATCGCCATCATCCTGGGCATCAGCTACCGGACGGTGACGCACCATGTGAGTGCCATCCTACAGAAGTTGGGTGTGGAGACGCGCACGGCGGCCGTGGCAGCGGCCTCACCGCGGGCAGAACTCCCATGATTTTCCCTCCGGGCAGTGCGAAGGGCACAATAGGTGACCATGGAGGTCAGCCACAAACAATGCTGTGCGCTGCCTGCCTTGCTGCCCTCGATTTCCTCTGACTAGACGGCCTCATACGCCACCAATGAAGGCTCGATTGCCTTCAGGGCGGTGGCCCAGAACTCGGGGTTGGTGAGGTCTTCACCCAAGGTCTGTTTCACGACCTCCTCACACGTGGCGCTGCCGGTCATGGAGAGGAAGGCTTCGTAGCGGGGCAGGAAGGAGGCGCCTTCGGCTTTGAACCGTGCGAAGAGCGCCTGGCTGAGCAGGTAGCCGAAGACATACGGGAAGTTGTAGAACGACACACCCGTGATGAAGAAATGCATCTTGTAGGCCCAGAACATGGGGTCCGTGCCATCATCGAGAAGCGTGTCGCCGTAGAGCTTGCGTTGTGCTTCGGACATGAGTTCGCTCAGGCGGCTCACCGAGACTTCACCAGCGGCGCGCTCGGTGTAGAAGGCCTTCTCGAATTCGTAGCGCATGGGGATGTTGATGAGGTAAGCATGGGCGCGCAGCATCTCTTGATCGAGCAGGTAGGCCTTCGTCTCGGGCGTCATGCCAGGGTCGCTCATGAGGCCGTCGAGCAGGATCATCTCGCCGAAGTTGGAGGCCGTTTCCGCCAGCGTCATCGGGTAATTCGCCACGAAGGAACGCGCAGGCCGCAGCACGCAGGAATGCCAGGCATGACCGACCTCGTGCGCCAGCGTGACCATGTCATGCACGGTGCTGTGGAAGGTCATGTAAACGCGCTCCTCGTGCTTGAGCTGTGAGCCGGTGCAGAAGGCTCCGGGCCGCTTGCCCGCACGTGGCTGAGCCTCGATCCAGCGCTGCGCGAGCATGTCGCGGAAATACGAGCCGAGCTTGGGATACGCACTGCTGAAGGCCTTATCGACGGTGGCACAGGCTTCATCCCAACTCAGGGGCTTCTCTTCGGGGGCGGCGATCTGGGGGGCTTCGAGATCGAAGTAGTGCAGAGCCGTGGTGCCTTGCAGCTTCGCGGCTTTGCGCAAGGCACGGCGGGGCAGTTCGATGTGTGTGTGGATAGCCTCCAGCATCGCATCCAGAGACTGGCGGCTCATCGCGCCATCGAAGAGTGGCGTGTCGAGGAAGTGCGGCAGACCGCGACGGCTATACAAGCTGAGCCGTGTGCCTGCGATGCCATTCAATCCGGCGGCCAACGTCACCGCATGATCATGCCACGGCTTCTGCCCGGCATGGAAAGCCGCCTCGCGCAGTTGGCGGTCCGGCTCGGACATCAAGGCACGACGACGCGACATGGGCACGGTCTCGGTGTGGCCATCCGGGAAGGTCATGGGGAACTCCATCTTGCCTGTCAGCGTGTCGTAAAGGCGACCCCAGGCGTGCAGGCCATTCACATTCAGATCAGCGGCCAGTGCTTCCATCTCGGCACTCATCTGGTGCTGGCCTTCATGGCGCATCCGCTTCACCGCGTGCTCGGCATTCTTCAACGATGCGTCGCTCAGTAGCGTGTCGAACGCGCTATCGCTCAGCGCGGCCAGGGCCGAACGCAGGGAGGCTTGCAGCTTGGTGCTCTCGGCATCCAGGGT
>Ga0164294_10000549_pt1 | contig 35761 bp, 31 predicted proteins | sample GEODES005metaG_FD_111479 | JGI IMG/M metagenome (GOLD analysis project Ga0164294, IMG submission 111479) | Oligotrophic lake water microbial communities from Sparkling Lake, Wisconsin, USA - GEODES005 metaG | ecosystem: Environmental > Aquatic > Freshwater > Lake | place: USA: Sparkling Lake... | reverse complement strand
CGGGGGAAGTGGCAGTAGTGTCGGAAGTCCATTCTCTGGCATATTCACAATCACCAATACAACGGCCGCATCATCGACTACTACCGGTGCTCTGCAGGTAGCAGGTGGTGTTGGTATTGGTGGGGATATATATGCAGGCGGATTAGTTAATGCCAGTCAAACCGTAAGAACAGATAGATTCCTACAATCGCCATATCAACCAGTAGCACCTCGTGGGTTAGTTTATCAAGGTACTGGAGCATTATCAACAATAACCACTGCAATTGCTGCTTTAAATAATGCAGACTATATAGCTACAGATCCTACTGGTAGATTTGCATATGTTACAAATCTGAGTGCTGGTTCGGTCAGCCAATATTTAATTAATCAAAGCACTGGAGCATTATCAACAATAACTACTGCTATTTCTGCTGGTAGTGGCCCAAGAACTATAACAACAGATCCCACCGGTAGGTTTGCATATGTAGCTAATTCTACTGATAATACAATCAGTCAGTATTTAATCAATACTAGTACAGGAGCATTGCTATCAATAACACCGGCAACGACTACTACCGGTTCCTCTCCTTGGGGGGTAACTGTAGATCCTACCGGTAGATTTGCATATGTGACAAATTATACCACTCCTGGTTCAATCAGTCAATACTCAATCAATCAAACTACTGGGGCATTGTCCACTATGACCACAGCTATCAGCTGTGGCACCTTTCCTCGAGGAATAGCTGCAGATCCCAGTGGTAGATTTGTATATGTGGCGATTTATTCTGATAGTACAATTGGTCAATATTCAATCAATCAAACTACCGGAGCATTGTCAACAATAACCACAGCCATTTCTAGTGGTTCCACTCCCTGGGGGATAGCTGTAGATCCTACCGGCAGGTTTGTATATACCGCAAATTTTAGCAATGGTGGAATTGGTCAATATTCTATTAATCAGACCACCGGAGCACTGACTCAGATAGCATCAGATTTTATTATATCTGGTTCTGGTCCTCGTCAAGTATCTGTAGACCCTACTGGCAGATTTTTGTTTGTAACATACGGTCTTACTAACCTAATTGGTCAATACTCAATTAATCAAACTACAGGAGCGTTATCGACAATAACCACAGCCATTGCTATTGGTTCTAGCCCTACAGGTATAACGATAGATTCTACTGGTAGATTTGTATATGTGGTAAGTGCTAGTTCTCCCAGTGTGATTAATCAATTCTCTATCAATAATTTCAGTGCAGGATCTGGTACAATATCAGGTACTTTAAATATCGCCAGCACAGCAACTTCAGTTTCAACCACTACTGGAGCATTAACTATTGCAGGTGGTGTTGGAGTAGGTGGCAGTCTCTACGCCAACAGGCTTTATTCAAATGGTACACAGCTATTGCCGACTAGCATACAGGAATTTACAGCATCAGCAGGCCAAACCACATTTACTGTCAGTGGTGGATATGCACTAGGACAGATTTTAGTCTATGCCAACGGTGTTTTGTTAGGTACTGATGATTATACAGCTTCTAATGGCAGTACCGTAGTTTTAACACCATCAAGAAGAGCCAATGATCTAATCAAAGTAGTTGTAGGACAAAACTATAACGTAAATGCCCAACAGGCCTATATATTCACAGAGGTAGTGGCATCTACATCAGCTCAAACCAGCTTTACGGCCAATTACAATACTGCCACAGTGCAGGTGTTTGTTGACGGTGTACTACGCAGCCCCACTGCCTATACTGCTACTAATGGCACAACCATAGTGCTGTCCTCAGGTAGCGGCATTGTCAATGGCACAAGAATAGGAGTTCTTTCATTCAACAGTGTTTCTATCTCGGGAGCATTGTCTCTAAGCGGAGGCACCGTTAATGGCAGTCTCAATGTCACAGGCAATCTACAGAAAAATGGAGTTGATATTGTGGCTCTTAACATAGCTATGTCTGTGGCCTTGGGTTCGTAACTATAAATATAAAATAAGGGAAAAGATATGGCAAAGTCACAGTTAAGACAGTATGTTTTTACACCAGGAGCCGCTACTGTAGGTACAATTAGGATACCTGGTAGAATCAGTTTAGAGCAATTGTTGGTCATTACCAACACTACAGTTAATAGAATACTGTATAATTTTGCAGATTCCACCTACAGTGGAACAACCGCAGTGTTTACCTCAGGAAACGATGCCACAAACTTTCCCACCATTACTCAACGTGAGGACGGATATACCACAATTACTCTGGCAGTAACTACTGTAGGTCAAAGTTCAGGAGACAAACTCAGCATTTTAATAGAAGTACAAGATGTTAGTTTTAGACCCTATAGATTTGGTACTGATGCCATTGAACGCATGCGTATATCACAAGGTCAGTCAATGATTGACGCAGACTTTGAATATGGACTTCAACCTACCAAGTGGGCCGGTTATGGCGTTATTCGAGGGTACCCAGCCATTTACGATTTTCCCGGAGTTGATTTAACGTTAGTATCAGTGATTAGCGATGGGGCCAGTCCTAACAGCATTATTACTGTAACTACAGTACAAAATCACGGTCTATCAGCAGGTAATGCTATCAATATCACAGGATCATCTTCTTCAGTAACATTCTTTAGTCGAGCAGATGGAAACTTTTTTGTAAATACTGCTCCTAGTGGTACTACATTTACCTATTTTGCTTACGGACAGGTAGGAATTAACGGTAGTAATCTCTATACAGATGCTCAGGTTCTAAAAAGAGGTAACATCTTTACAGGAGCCAGCTTAAACACTGCCGCCGCTGCCAGTAATGGAGCAAACCCATCAGTGATCACTATTCTGTTTAACAGCAATCACGGGCTTGTACCGGGGTGCCCTATTTATGTCAACATGGGAGGGGGTAGTAATGCTGCTCAAGCAACAGGACCATTTTTTGTAGAAACTACCCCTAGCTTGACCCTCATTACTTATACAGCTAGAACTGGGGGGATTGTAGGTAGTCCTACAAGCCCTACCGTATATGCGGTCAACGAAAATAAAATTATTCACAGGCCTTTTGACGGCGGAGTATTGATAAATGCGGGAGTCCCTAGTCATGCTGCCAGTGTGGTTCGTGTCAGTAAAAAATATTTTAGATATCAGTCAGGTAAAGGGCTGTTATGGTCAACAGGAACACTGCTACGTCCTAACTATGATATACTATCTTTAGCTTCTACAGGAACAGCACCGGGTAGTACCGTTACCTTAACAACTGATGCCGTTGCTCACGGCCTACAGGTAGGTGCTTTGATAACCGTGTCAGGAGCCTTAACCAGTGGTTATAACGGAACTTACACAGTGGCCGGTATAACAGATGATTATACCTTCACATTTTTAAACACAGCCACACTGGGATCTACCACTGCTACATTAGATGTGATCGCTAAAATAACACTAGCACAATGGCATGGTAGCACAGTTCGAGCAGGCTGTTTTGACGATCAAAATGGCATGTTCTGGGAATTTGATGGCAGCACACTTTATGTAGCAAGACGTACTGCCACCCAACAACTTAGCGGTACTATAACAGTCAACCCTAACAGCAATCAGATTACAGGAGCTAGTACCAGATTTACTCAGCAGGTTAGAGCAGGAAATAAAATTGTTATCAGAGGTATGACACATTGGGTTACACAGGTGGCCAGTGATACTACCATGTACGTTAATCCTGACTTTAGAGGAGTATCGGGAGCCAGTGGTGTTAAGGCCAGCCTGATTCAAGAAACTCGTATACCACAGAGTCAATTTAACATTGACAAATTGGACGGAACGGGTCCTAGTACCTTCACCATAGATACTGGCAGAATGCACATGCTTGGCATACAGTACACATGGTACGGTGCCGGGTTTATTGATTTCATGGTGAGAGGATCAGATGGCAACTGGGTATTTGCTCACAGAATTAAAAATAATAATATCAATTTTGAAGCACACATGCGGACAGGCAATTTGCCTGTCAGATATAGCATTGAAAATGAATCAGCAAACGTTTCCTATCTAACGGCAGATCCCGGCAGCGGTGGAACCACATTGACACTGGCAGATAACAGCTTTTATGCCACCACAGGCACCGTGTACATAAACAATGAACTGATCAGCTATACTGGCAAAAGTGGAACGACCCAACTGACAGGCTGCACTAGGGCGACCACATTGACACAGTATACCGGTGGTAGCAACAGAACTTTTGCTGGAACTACCACTGCTGTCGCACACAGCATAGGAACCGGTGTGATACAGGTATCTTGTTATGCAAGTCCTACACTAAGTCACTGGGGTAGTGCATTGCTTTGCGATGGGCTGTTTGATAACGATCGTGGTTATATTTTTAACTATCAGAGAGTTAACATCAGCATAAGTGCCAGCACACAGACTGTATTTTTGGTCAGACTGGCTCCTAGCGTGTCCAACAGTGCAATTGGAGATTTAGGAATCAAAGATCTACTGAACAGAAGTCAACTGTTATTGAATGCCTGTAACGTTAGTATTGCTAACCCTGCGAGTAACCCTGCCAGTGTTATTATTGAAGGAGTACTAAACCCAAAAAACTTTGGATCAGCAACATGGAGCTCACTGAATTTAGAAAGTCAAGGCGGACAACCTAGTCTAGCACAGGTGGCACAAAGTGTTACTTGGACATCTGGGTCATTCGCAATCCCAGGAGAACAGGTATTTGCGTTTACTGCATATCCCAATGCTGATGCCAGTTTGGATCTGTCCGGCCTAAAGGAATTGACTAACAGTCCATTTGGTGGAGTGGGAGCGTATCCTAATGGACCAGATGTGTTAGCTATCAATGTACGTGTGTCAAGTGCTGCGGGTACCTGTACTGGTGCTGTGCTGGTACGTTGGGGAGAGGCTCAGGCCTAAACTAGATGACTATAGCCAGTACACTGTCATTCCTGCAGGACAGTGCAGGAGCAATTACCACAGGTACTATTAACAGTAGTGGCCCTCCTATTACGTTAAGCATTGCCGGCAGTGAAAAGGTCAGAGTAGACAGCAACGGCTATTTATTGGTTAATTATAGTAGTAGCCAAGGTAGCTATCATCTACAGGTACAGGGTAATGCCTATTTTAGTGGCAATTTAACTGCTGCTAATATCAATGCCGGCAGTGTGTCGGGTTCTATCAGCACGGCGACTAATATTGCCAGTGGATCTGCAGGAAATTTAATATATCAGATCAGTTCAGGTAATACTGGATTTATACCAACTGGAGCCGCCAGCACTGTGTTGATCGGGACCGGCAGTGCTCCTATATTTGCCACCGGATTGACACTGACCAATGCTATATTAACTGGACAAACAGTCAGTACGTCAACTGCTACAGGTACCTTGACTGTAGGAGGTGGTGTAGGCATCGGTGGTAATCTCAATGTGGGCGGGAATACCAATATCACAGGCATCACTACGATAACCAATGTAACTGCCAATGGAGGCAACACAACTACAGGTGCTCTACAGGTAGCAGGTGGAGTTGGTATTGGTGGTAATTTGCGTGTAGGTGGCGGTATAAAAGGGGCTTATTTCCCTCGAGAATCAATTGTCGGGGACGGTACTTCAATTACCTTTAGCTGCGATGATACTGATCTTGTTTATCAAAACAACACACAAAGTGCAGGAACCTTAACCATTAATGCTCCTACTGGTACACCTTATAATGGTCAAAAAATCATAATAAGAATCAGAAGTACCAATGCTCAAACTCTGTCCTTTAATGCCATTTATACAGCTTCTACTGACGTATCCATGCCTTCGGCTACCAGCGGTAGTTCAAAATTTGATTATCTTGGATTTATCTACAATTCTACAGTAGGAACAGCAAAATGGCAGTTGATAGCCAAAGTGTTTGGATTTTGATCTAAAGGCGTAACATGGCAGATAGATATTGGAGGTCGGGTTCAACAAACTGGAGTTCAGCGGCTAGTTGGAGTGCAACATATGGAGGGGGAGCTTCCAGCATTCCCACCGTCAATGATGATGTCTATTTCTTTGATAATGCAACGGTAAGCAGCGGTGGCGGTACCTGTAGAACCTTATATATTGGAGGTGTTACGGTAACTTGGAGTAGTACTACTGCTCTGACCATAGGAGCCAGTGCCACGGCCGGCACGGGAAACATTACGATTGACGGTACTTTAACACATAGCGGCTCTGCCACTTTCCTTGTCTACGGAGATCTACAGATCCAAGGTGTCTTTAATCAAACCACCACTTCGGCCGGAACTATCACAATGAGTGGTGCAAGGGACTGTAGCATCTATCAGGCTGGTGGTGCATTAAACAAATTAACCCTTAGCAAATCAAATAATGCTGTCAACGTCTATTTAAACAGTACACTTTACGTAAACTATACCAAAACTTCGGGCAATGGTGTTTTTAATCATACTCAAGGATATTTGAGACAGCAAGGTAATGAAATTTATTGCACAATATTCACCAGCTCGTCAGGCAGAAATCATGAAATGAGCAACAATATTGTTGTTTTTTGTCAAACATCCGGGATCACAACCATCACCTACGGGCTACCTACCACATTAAGCAATCGTGACGGATCTTTCATAACCAGAGGATTTACTGTTGCTACAACAGTGTCTATGGGTGCAGGAACTGCTGCTGCTACTGCTCCAAGATTAAGCATAGAGGACAATATAACAGTTACCTCAAACGGCAACGTTTATTCTCTACAGTGTGATGGTACCATGTCAGGTAGCCTCACGGTATTCACTGACTTTTATGGCTATAATAGAAACAATAACATGACCGGCTTTACCTTGACCTATGGTGTTACTGGCCCTAATGAAAATAGAGATTTTAGTTGGAGTGGCACAATAGCCAATTTAACTTTTACACCGACAAACGGATCGGCGACTCAAACAGGCTGTACCTATAATTTAAACTATGCTAGAGCCAGCGGAACCATTACCGCATCTTCAAATTCAACCAATTATTATTTTAATGATGTAACCTGGACAGCAACTGCCGCACAGTGCAACGGACAGAGCTCATATTATGCTTTTGGTAACAATGCTGAAACCAAATGGACCACCGGCGGGCTAACCTGTAGCGGCAATGCCTCTACTTACGATTTTAACAATTTAAATCCCACGGGAAATTCGACATTGACCTGTGCTGCAACCACCGCAGTTTCAGGTGTTGGGGCCACATATAACTATAACCTTATTAGAGGAACTGCTTTGTTGTCCATTTCTGTAAGTGGTCAAGGCCTTAATGTTCACAACATAGATAATGTAGAGATACTGGGAGATTTTACTTTTTCTGTCAGCACATTAAACCTCAATAATCAATGGTTAAAGGTGAGGAGTTTTCTTACAAACAGTGGCAGTAGTAGGACCATTAATTTTAACGATCGTAGAATTGTTACGTCAGGGGCCGGAAATTTTGATTGTACCACCGTAACTGGGTTTTCACATAACAGGGGAGGAGACGGCATCGGCGGGATTCAACTTGGCGGCTCTGGAAGCAGCGTGTTTGGTTCTGCCTCTACTACTCAATCACTTAGGGTGTATGTTGACAGAGGCGGCGGTTTATCAACTACATTTAGTAGCGGGAACATACGCAGTTTAGAATTAATTTCAGGTAATGTTACCGGATCTGTGGTCATCAACGTTGATACTGTTACTGCAAGTGGCAGCGGGCCGGGAACTACCACCGGTTTAAATTTGACCATGACCAGCACCACTAATAACAGTTGGGATTACAGTTTCAGTCGACTTGGTACTGTAACATTTACTGGGGTAGCAGTTTGGAGTATCTATAATTTATCAGCCACTAACTTGGCCTGCAATGCCAATGCTGCCTCATTTTTTCTCTATGGTTATTGCGATGTAACCACCGCAGTAACTCTTACAGGCACTGGATCTACTTTTTGGTTATATAATGTCAGTGGCAGCACTCTTACTGCGACCTCCGGTTCAAACAACAACTATCGATTTGAATTAACTGATGGCGGGGGCACCGATCGTGGGTTCAGTACATCAATGGCCCTTGGTACTGGTACTAGTACCGGTAGTCAATATACTCTTGTATATGTTCGTCAAACAGGATGGATAAGTTGCCAAGGCTCTTCTGGCTTTTCTACCTATGATTTTTACGATGTAGCCGTCAGGAATACCAGCATCGGAGTAAGATTTATAACCAGAGGAAATCTCAATCTTTACGGTGATCTATACACCTGCAAATTTGACATCAACGGATCTGACGGTTTTGCTCGAGTATTAAATTTCACTGGAGACGGTTCGAATACACGTAACATCTATGTGTCGAATGCAAGCGGAACTACCATGTTTGATGGTGCTAATGTTGGTAGCCTTACCATCACCGGTAGGGGCACTGAGGATTACGGTTGTATAGTAGTCAGTGATTGGTATTCAGCAGGGACCCGAGGAGTTGTAAACGGGGGAACAACAAGTATTGCTGCAAACGGTGCTAATTTATGTAGTATTTTATGGGGATGCAATGAGAATTGCACCAGTATCACCGGTGCTTGGTACCATATTAAATCTTGGCAATTCCCCTTCACCGGAGGTGGAGTCACCGGTAGTTCCAGCATAACGGTCTATGGTCACTTGCTGTTAGGAGGTATACCTGTTGGAGGGACTTCGACTACACTATGGAACGGTGTCAGTGTTACGATGGTACGCTCCGATGGAGCAACTCAATATTTTGCAACCGGAACCGATCAAGGGTACGGTTGGCAAGGTTTTAAAATTCCAAGTCTCACCCTAAATACCAATGGACTTGTCCAGCAAGCGTATTATAGTCAAGTAAACACCTTAATAATTACCAACGGAACTATAGATGTCAATGGTAATCAATTGTATGTACTGACATCAGTAACTGTAACCAATAACACTAATCAAAAGGGAATTCGATTAACAGGTAACGACATCTATATTGCTGCCACAACTGGTGCAGTTTGGACCTGTCAAGACACCAATTATGTAACCTGCACCGGTGACGGTAATGTGCAGGTACGGGGAGGCACTGTAAATAGTGGGGGAACCACAAGAAAATATTATGATCAGGTTAATTTTTATTTGACTGGCGAAGCAGCATATACGTTAACTAGCCCATTTACCTGCAGAAATTTAACGACCAATAACTATACACCACCAGCCAACTGGACATTGTATGTGGAGAGTGGTCTAGCTTGGAACTGGCAAAATGCCTGGGCTACTCCAACCGGAAGTATAAATTTTATAGTTACTAATGGATCTGCGTATCTTAGCAGTAATCAAGGACTAAATGCCAGTTACAGCTTGCCTACTATTAACATACAAAATGGAGCCTATGTAAACGTTGCCGGTGCCGAAGTAACTTTTGGCACAATGAATTGTACAGCCGGTGGAAGTTTTCGCCTTCTTATTGGCAATGCATTATGCACAAATTTATTGAATTTTCCACAGGCCACCGGCACTTTAGATATAGTTGCCGGTACACTTGTGCTTTCGGGCAGCGGTGGAACTCAAACTACTAGTGGCCTCTATATGGCTTCTGGTTCTGCCCTAGCTAATAACGGTGGCACAATTCAATTTACTGGCTCAGGAGAAAAATATTGCACTATTCCAAACGGGTATTTTATTAGTAATTTAGTAAATTCAGGAGCATTTAACAGTGGTACCTTGACTGGGTATTTGAATATTTACAATAGTTTTGATGTAGGTACAATCAGTAATACTGTAAACCCTAGCGGATTTAGACAACAGACCGCAGGTAGTGCCATGAATGTAAACACTTTTAGTGTAAGCGGAACCAGCGGTGCAAGGGCCTATTGGCGTAATCCTGCCACAGCAAACATGCTGAAGACAGCCGTAGGTAACGTCAGCGTTGATTATATAGATGTTGCTTTCAGTACTGTTCAGGCTGTCAGCGGACAACTTTGGTACGCAGGTAACAACAGTGTTGACAGTGGTAACAATGTGGGGTGGATATTTGCTGCCCCTGCTACCTATGCTCTGTCTATAACCGGCGGATTAACCACAATTGGTGAAGGCAATAGTTTTACTGTGGTATTAACCACTACTGGAGTATCTAACGGTACCAACGTGGCCTATACTATTTCAGGATCAGGAATTACCACAGGTGATATCAGTGGTGCCAGTTTAACAGGTAATTTTACAGTATCAAGTGGAACTGCCAGCGTTACCTTTAACGTGACCGCAGATGGAGTTGCAGAAGGAACCGAGTCATTTACATTATCTCTGAATAATGGTCAGGCCAGTATATCAATTAGTATTACTGACGCAACTCCTACCTACTTCTTATTTATATTTGGTAGTTTGAGTTCAGTCAATGAAGGCAGTAGTTTTACTGTGGGATTGACAGTAAGTAATCTACCAGATGGTTCTACAATACCTTATACTATCACTGGAATTAGTTCAGCAGATATTAGTGGTGCTAGCTTAACTGGCAATTTTACCACCGCATTTAGTGAAGCAAGTGCGACATTTGTTGTTGCTTCTGATTTGTTGTTAGAAGGCCCGGAAACATTTACATTAACATTAAATGGTATTGGAACCAATATCAGCTTGTTGATCAACGATACCTCAAGGCCTGCTGGTGGAGATGATTTCTTCATGTTTTTTCCTATATGAAATTTAGGTCTAAATTTATCAACAGCTAAATCCTATAAATAAATAAAAGGCCGCTAGGAAAACAATATGGCAACGTTACCGGCAACGGGGGCACAAATATCATTCGGACAGGTTAACAGAGTGTTTACAAATAATACTCCAGGATCTGTCGGCGATGCACCCACAGGTGGACAAAATATCAAATTAAGTGCAGTTCTCGGATCACGATCTAATTATACCATAGGACAGGCCACCGGTACACAGATCAGTCTTTCTCTTACTTTCGGCGGCAAAACCGGACCTTATACTTAAAAATGAAAACTTCACAGATTAAAAATGCACTATCAAAATTAAATACTAGCCCTAGCAAATGGGAACTAGACACTATTGTTTATCACGACAGATTATCTAACACAAAAACACTAGCAGAATTTTTGACTAGAATTCAAAAATTGGAAGAATTAAAAAGCACGGCTGCTCCTGATGAACAACAAGAATTAACATATCTGCTAGAACTTCTTGAAGAATTAGACGAACAAGATGTATCAGAGTTAACTAACAGATCGGATGAACAATCCAAAGATGCTTTTATTGAAGATTTGGCAAGAACCAGTGCTATAGAAATACTAACTGGCGGAAAAATTAGCTATGAAACCATGAATACTGCTTGCAAACTCAGCCCCAGTGACTTTATAATGTGTGCAAAACGCACCCAAGATTTACTCAATGCCATACAGGGATTAGTTGTCAAAGGTGAAACACTTAGTAAAGATGTAGCAGGGGCATGAAAAAGAAAAGCGTATTCTCTAGTTCTAGTTGGACAACTAAAAAAGGCAAACTGGCAGTACTAATCCCTTGTAGGGATACACTACACTCTGCACATGCCCTTTGCCTGGCAGAAATGATTAAACTTAACACCATGAATGATATTGACACACATGTGTTCATGGATGCTAGTACTATTCTATTGACGCAGAGAGAGCGACTGGCTACTGAAGCTGTTAATTTAGGTGCAGAGTATCTTCTATGGCTTGACAGCGACATTACATTCCCGGCTACTACTGCCATGCGACTAATGGCTCACGACGAACCCGTAGTAGCCTGTAATTATATTCGTAGACAGTTGCCAGCCAAAGGTGTTGCCTATGAAGTAATTGGTGACTGGAATAATCCTCTACCATTTGATATCTATAATTATCTTGTAGAAGTTCAGGGAGTAGGAATGGGCTGTATGCTGATGCGTACAGAAATTTTTTCACAGATTCCTAAACCGTGGTTTGAATTTGGATGGAGCCCAGACAGTAACGATCATTTAGGTGAAGATATGATTCTTTGTCAAAAAATGGCAGCAGCTGGATACTCTATTAAGATTGATAGTCAACTTAGCCAAGAGTTACGGCACCTTGGAACTTGGGCATTTGGTCCTGATTTACTAGACTAAATCTAATAACAATTCTAATTTAGCTCTAATAATTTTATTGGTAAAACTGTTTTTTACACCTTGGTGTAAAGGTCTTGGCCAATTATCATATTCGCACCAAGCATATCCTGAATGTTCTTGATTTAGAACAGGGATAAATTCACTGTCTACTAACAGTACATATGTATTGTACTGAAACTTTTGATCGTTGCTGACAAACAGTTCCAAAGGAATAACTTTTTTTATCTGTGGACTAGGTCCAATTTCTTCTTCAATTTCTCTTTTTAATGTGTCAAAAGGAGTCGTGTCTGATGGTTCTTTTTTGCCTCCTACAAATCCCCAGCACCCTGCAGTTTTACTATGAGCCCTAAGCATCAATAAAAATCTATGCGTATCTGCGGCTAAAAATAATCCGCCACTACATATAATTTGATTCACAGCACCAAACGCCATAGTTTATTGTTATAAACTCCCTCGTAACTTTTGCTCCAATCACCGCTCTTCCATTGATACTGAATACCTGTAAAAGAGTTAGTGACATAGACAATACCTGTGGATTTTTGAGAATCAAATACCACTGACCATTTTGCTCCGTCCCATTCTATAATATCATTAGCATGTGCCTGAAAATCACTAGTATCAGCATTTTTCCAAGCAATCGGTCCTGAAAAACCTGCCGTTCCAAAAAAACTATTATTATTGATATCCTCTAATATAAGGTATCTAGTTCCTGAGGTTACTGATCCTGGATTAAAAGTTTCTGGATTTACGATAGCATCAATTGTGCCTCGACCTGCAATAACAGTATTAGTAGGTATGGTATCAGGATCAACAACCAATATCATAGAATAATCGTCGACGGGATTAAGACTCACATAGGCTACCGTCTCGGTGCCAGTTGCTTGACTAAATCTCAATTGGCTTAGTCCTGCTCTAAATTTACCAGGATACAGATCTAAAATCTTGTGCCAGGAATTAGAATTTCTTGGATCAGCTAAATCTATATCGTCGCCTTGTGAATTTTGATGTATTAATCTGGCCATGCTGTTATAGACCAGCAGATCATAATTTCCAGGAGTGACAATAACCTCTTGGTCTGGACTAATGTTATTAAAGATTTCTGTGGCACCGGTCTTACCGTATACTGATTGAATAGTTCCTTGAGCACCTGTGGCAAAAATATTACTGAGAATTTTTGTGATAATTCCCAGTTTCCTAACTTTGGCAGGAGGAGTAATCCATACCGGAGCAGTAAATGTCATAGTTAATACATCAATATCTTCATTGATACCTTGGGGAACTGTTCGGCTACTCCATATTTGATTTTCTAAATGCAGTACACTTAAACTGGTCCAATCTATATAATTGTCAGTAGTTTGAATTTCAAAACTAGGGTTGAAAAACACCACAATCTGTTCCCATATCTGCAGTTTTTGATCTACACTGGTGCTCCATATATCTGCAGCCAGTGTTATCAAATAAGGGCTAGGCATGATTCGTTCTACAGTATAATTACTTCCTTGTGAATTTATATATCCGGGATTTTCAGGATCTTCAGTGTTCAATTCTCTTTCACGAATTTGAATCTTACTGATAAAAGTAGGATCTTGCATTCTAGGACGATCAAATTGTAGATCTTTAATATAGCAGGCAATAAACGGGGCACTGGGTATAGCATTCTCTGAATTCTTTTTCAGTAATTGAGCAGCCTGCCGAGAAATGTCCCCATATCTTACCGGAACCTGTATAATGTTTCCTTTACCGTCTTTATAGGCAAAGTTACTCAATATGTTGATAAATTGTGTCAAATATCTACGTACTTGACCGTCGTAAAAATAGTCCATTTTAAGCTAACGCCTTCCTGTTAAACATCTGCTTTTGGTTTAAGAGCCTTACTCAGCGATTGACGCTCTATAACCACCTCGCCTGCGATAGTAGCAGTGTTAATATTATTGACAAATCCTGCTTTGAGTTTTCTTCTAATTAGATTCTGATCTGCAGTCTGTGTATCACCCAACGTGCTAATAGTCATTCTAACATTATCTTCAAATCTGATCCAGTGTGTGCCATCGTATCTAAACATTCTATTAGGCAAATAATCTGTTCTTAAAAAATATTGTCCCACAGCACCACCACTGGGAAAACTTATGCCAAAATCGTAAGGAGCACCGTTAGGAGGAACCCCATCACCTGTTAACCAACCTACATAATAGTTTTTATTAGGACTAGTTAATACCGCACTAGCACTAAGGCCGGTACTACTGACAAGCGTTGCTGTACTACTGACGTCTTCTGGTAATGCAAGTCCAGTGGCTAAATCTTTAGGAACAATAAACAGATGTCTAGTTTCATAACCGCTCTTAGGCACATCTTCCTCTGCTTGTAAAATAACCTGATTATTAATCTCTATACTTCTCTCATAGTCTGACAACAGATCTTTTAAGGTGGTGCCATCGCCTGCACCGGCATCTTTTTCTAATATCTCACGGAATTCTTGACGATCCACCATCGGTTGGCACTTGGCTCTAACTAGATGAGGATACCAAGTCTGACTATATCCGGACGCAGGTCTAGTAACTTCTTGTACTACATAAAATCTTTTTAGTGCGACTAAATTGTCATCTAAGGCAAATTCATCTTTCTGATGGGGCAATTCTAACACATCACCTGCCATTATTTTTCTACCTAATGCATCAAAACTGCTTCTCAAATGAAAAGTAATTATTACATTGTCGTTTTGTAGAAAAATTCCAAACTGACTTAGATTAAAAACAATATCTTGTAAGGTGTATATGCCTCTAATAGTATATACATCTGGTTCATAATGTCGATCTCTGTTTTCCATCAACAACAGATCTTGAATGCCTAGTTCAGGAATATCATTAGTGTTGTTGGGTTGGGCAGGAGTACTTTCTCCTTCTGCAGGATTAATTGGTCCTAGATACTTGTGAACATGCACATCAGTACCACCAACCTGAAACTGTTCGTTGATAATCTTATCAAGAAATTTAAAATCGTGACCTTTTTCTGAACGGTATAAACTAAGTCTCGGCATAGTCTTATTTATAGGATAAATATCTGCATGACTGATAACCAAAACGAAAGACAGCAGGTAGTCGATTATATCCAGGCCATGTTAGGCGGCGGAATGATCGACGTTGAGTTAGATCCCATTCATTATAATACTGCTATAGATCGTGCATTGGCTAAATTTCGTCAACGCAGCAGCAATAGTGTTGAAGAAAGCTATGCATTTTTAACAATTCAAATTGATGTTAATGAATATGCCATGCCATCAGAAGTGATGGATGTCCGACAGATATTTAGACGCAGCATTGGTTCTAGATCAGGGGGAGGTGGCGGCGGAACACTTTTTGAACCGTTTAACCTAGCCTACTCCAATACCTATTTGCTGACCGCAACAAATATGGGGGGACTAGCTACCTATTATGCATTTGCCAGCTATCAAAAACAGGTAGGTAAAATGTTTGGAAGTGAGATTAATTTTACTTTCAATAGAACTACAAAAAAACTGACCATAATGCAGCGTCCCAGAAGTGAAGAAGAAGTATTGATTTGGCTCTACAATCACAGACCAGATTTTAATATGCTGCAAGATCCTTTTGCTCGTCAATGGCTTAGAGACTATGCCCTAGCAACCTGCAAAATCATGCTAGGAGAAGCCCGTGAGAAATTTAATCAAATCGCCAGTCCGCAAGGCGGCACAAGCCTAAACGGAACTGCATTAAAAACAGAAGGTAAAGCCGAAATAGAAACACTTGAACTAGATCTAATCAACTATAAAGACGGGGGGACTCCGCTGACCTGGGTAATTGGCTAAATTGAGATTGTTTTTTTAATTAGATTGTAATACAATATTCTTATCTTAAGGAGTGATGTATGATTATCGGTTTCTGTGGGTTCATTGGCAGCGGCAAAGACACAGCAGCAGATTATTTGGTTAACCTTCATGGATTTCGACGAGACAGTTTTGCAAATACACTTAAAGATGCAGTCTCCGCAGTGTTTGGATGGGATAGAACACTGATCGAAGGACGTACAACAGAAGCACGAGAATGGCGAGAACAGGTTGACTCATGGTGGGCCGATCGATTAGGACTGCCATCTTTAACTCCTAGGTGGGTATTACAGCATTGGGGCACCGAAGTATGCCGTCAGGGATTTCACGACGATATTTGGATTGCCAGTTTAGAAAATAAAATGCGTAAAACTCGAGACAGCATTGTTATCAGTGACGTTCGCTTTCCTAATGAAATAGCTGCCATTCATAATGCTGGCGGCATTGTGGTAAGAATTAAAAGAGGACCAGAACCAGAATGGTACGACGATGCTCTGGCATTTAATCAAGGAATACGAAATATGCTTTGGGCCAGCAGCAGACGAAAACTAGAGCAGCTAGAAATTCATTCAAGCGAAATTTCTTGGGTCGGTGGCGAAATAGATCATACTATTAATAATGACAGCACTGTAGATCATCTGTTTTCTCAACTAGAAACTATCATTAAAAATCAGGGGTTAGATCACCTTGACGCCAAGGCAGCTTGAGCCTGTCCAGTACTCTTTGACAATTAGCACATACCGTTTTTAAATTAGAGAATCTGCAGTTCTTAGGATCTCCATCAATGTGAAACACATTGAACTGCTCCTGATATCGAGAATTAAAACCGCATCGATCACATGCAGTTTTTTTCTTATAACCTGCACGAGACCATAAAGGTCTGCCCTCCTTTCTATTTCTTGCACAGTGATCGCATTGTGACCTATAAAAAATACGATTGTCTTTGTGATAATTAATGGCCACTGGTCTTTGCTGACATTTCTTGCATAATTGCCTCATAGTTAAGCCCTTTTCGTGCCCTTTTCATGTGTATTTAATCAGGAGATTTTTGTCATTAGTAGATAAATAATTGAAAGTAATCCATTTGGGAGATCTAAATAATGGCCACACTGAATTCACCAGGCGTAAGCGTAACAGTCATAGACGAAAGTTTCTATGCTCCGTCAGCACCGGGCACTAGCCCTATGATTTTTATTGTGTCTGCACAAGACAAAATTAATCCTAGCGGTACTGTTGCCGCAGGAACAACATCAGCTAATGCTGGAAAAGTTTGGCTAATCACTAGTCAGCGAGATTTAACCGATACTTTCGGGACTCCTTTATTTTACACAGATTCTAGTGGTAATTCTCTACATGGCAATGAGTTGAATGAATACGGACTTCAGGCTGCTTACAGCAGTTTAGGAGTTAGTTCACGTTCATACGTGGTCAGGGCAGACCTTGATCTAGCACAATTAGCCCCCCAAAGTGCGGCTCCTGAAGGAGAACCAGTTTCTGGTACTTACTGGGTTGACACCGCAGGCAGCGTATTCGGTATTAAAGAATGGAGCACTTCTACGCAGAAATTTACAGTTAAAACTCCAATAGTGCTTGACGATACATCGTCGAGTAACAGTTTTAACGGAATAGCTCCTGACACCAGCATTGGTCAAATTGGGGAATACTGCATGGTCGTCACTAATGACAATGACAGTAGACTCTACTACAAAACCACAAGCAATGTATGGACCGCAGTAGTCAATGGATTTGACGGCGGTAAATTCTTACAAATTAGCCCGCATTATACATATCCTATTTACAATGCCAGCACGGCCACTGGTAGTGTTTGGATTACTAGTACTACACCTTCTAATGGTGCAAACTGGACCATTAAATACTACAACGGTGCTACCATGAGCTGGAGCAAAATTACTGCTCCTATCTATAATAATGTTCAGACAGCAACCTATACACTAGATTCAACAGGTGGTGGTAAAAATATCGCTATTGGCAAATTGTTCATCGACAGCAATTATGATGATTTGACCGCCGAAACTGCTAACTTCAAAATTTGGAGAAGAAACAAATCAGGAATAACCTCAGTAATTTCTAATAGTGTATCAGTCTATGCCACAAGCGGAACTGTATACACCTTTAACATTGCTGAAAGCAGAGCTAATCGCTCTTCTTGGACAGGATTGACCACCATCAGTGTAACACCTATTAATACTACTACCATTTTAGGTTCTTTGATACCAGCTGCAATCAGTGCTGCTTCTACTCTAACTAATGTTACTGCTAGTTTTAGTACATCTAGTAGAATTTTAACACTAAATCATAAACTCGGTGGCGACATCAAAATTACCGCTATGAGTACAGTTACACAAGAACTACTAGGGATTACTCCTTATAGTATGAACACACTGATGGGAACGGGCAACCTATACACGTTTACCAGCAACACAACTACTGACCTGCTAATTACTAATTGGAAACCGTTGGTATATGAAGCACGCCCAAATGCTCCTTATACTGATCCAGCAGATGGCACCTTATGGTACAGTAACGTAGTAGATCAAGTTGATATTCTTTACAATTCTGGTACTTATTGGGTAGGATATGCTCGTGCTTTCCCAGCAACTGATGCAAACGGTCCTATTGTATTAGCAACAGAACCTACTGAACAAAGTGACGGAACTCCTTTAGTAACAGGTGATATTTGGGTTGACACCGGTGATCTAGAAATGTACGGTAAAGACATCTATGTTTATGACTCTACTCAACCCGTTGGCAGTAAATGGGTCTTACAAGATACTACAGATCAATCTAGTCCAACTGGCTGGTTATTTGCTGATGCTAGATATGCCACAACCGGCACAACATTGACTGCAGGAAATATGTCTGATTTAAGATTAAGTAATTACGTTGACCCAGATGCCCCCGATCCATTGCTGTATCCAAAAGGAATGAAATTGTGGAACACTCGTAGAAGCGGTTTCAACGTTAAGAAATATGTTAGAGGATACATTGATATTACGGCCAATAGTGGTTACAATGTTAGAAATGGCGAATCTATGTCTAACTATGCTATTGATCGTTGGGTTTCTCAGTATCCCACAGATGAAACAGGTGCTGGTGTATTTGGAAGAAAAGCGCAACGTCAAGTTGTGGTAAACGCTCTTAAGACTCTAATTGACACTAGTGTTGCAGCAAGGGATACAGACACGTTGAATTTTAATCTAATTGCATGTCCTGGTTATCCGGAGCTTATTGCTAATATGGTCAACTTTAATACAGATAGGGGGATTACTGGATTTGTCATCGGTGATACTCCGTTTAGACTAGCACCGACAGGAACTGCACTCAGTAACTATGGAAATAACACAGCAGTGGCCCTTGACAATGGTGATAACGGTTTAGTTACTAATGACGAATATATGGCCGTGTATTATCCAAGTGGATATACTAGCGACAATACCGGCAACAATATTGTTGTTCCTCCAAGTCACATGATGTTAAGAACCTTTATTAACAGTGATGCAAAGAGTTATATATGGTTTGCACCGGCAGGAACTCGTAGAGGAACGGTTGATAATGCAACTAGTGTGGGGTACATTAATACTGAGGGAGAATTTAAGACATCCTCAGTTCCTCAGGTATTACGCGATGTTTTAGACGATGTCAAAATTAATCCTATTTCAAGTTTAACCGGAGTCGGATTGATAGCATATGGTCAACGTACTCGTGCTAAAAATGCCAGCAGTCTAGACAGAGTTAATGTTGCAAGATTGGTAGCATATCTACGCAGACAATTAGATATTCTATCAAGACCCTTCTTGTTCGAACCTAATGATGCACAAACACGTAGAGAAATTAAAGCAGCAGCCGAAAGTCTATTACTCGAGTTGTTAGGCCAACGTGCTCTTTATGACTTCATTGTGGTCTGTGATGAAACTAACAATACTCCTGCAAGAATTGACCGAAGTGAGCTTTACATGGATATTGCTATTGAGCCAGTTAAAGCCGTTGAATTTATCTACATTCCATTAAGATTGAAGAATACAGGCGATATTGCAGCCAAACTTTAATAGGTAAATAAAAAGATTAAGGAGCATTCTAATGCCAATTGCAAGTTTAAAGAATTTTACAGTACCCATTGCCGGCAGTCAGGCAAGCTCTTCACAGGGCCTATTGATGCCAAAATTAAAGTATCGCTTTCGCGTTACTTTAGATGGTTTTGGTGTTGCTGGAGCACCTACTACAGAATTAACCAAGCAGGTAATGAATGCTACTAGACCTGATGTAACCTTTGAAGAAATTAAACTGCCTGTTTACAACAGTACAGTGAAAATTCTAGGTAAGCATAATTTTGCTGATGCCAAGCTGACTGTCAGGGATGATGCTAGTGGTGTAGTAAGCAGAAAAATCGGAGAACAGTTACAGAAGCAATTTGATTTCTTTGAACAATCCGGTGCTCAGTCAGGTATCGATTACAAATTTAGAATGCGTGTTGAAATCCTAGACGGTGGAAATGGTGGGTTTGAACCAGTAGCACTTGAGAGTTTTGAATTCTTAGGTTGCTTTATCAAACAAGCTACGTATGCTCAGGGCGATTACAACAGCAATGAAGTAATGGACATTGCTCTAAGTATTACATTTGACAATGCCATCCAACTAGAAGCACCTGGCGGAGCAGCCAGCGGCATTGGTGTAAATGTTGGAAGAATTGTACGTCCTGCAAACGCACAAGGCCTATCAACCGGCGGTTAATAATAATTTTAGCCACTAAAAAGCCCAGTAAAAACCTGGGCTTTTTATTTGACTAAATATTTACATGAGCAAAACCAATAACTATCTATCATTAGGTTATCAGACTACTCTTGACGGTGAAAAATATAATCTCCGTGATTATAGGCATGCTGCCCGACTCTATGCCGACGATAAGCAGGTTAGAGCACCAAAATACGGTTTCTTATACTATGTTAAATTTGAAATAAATCAAAAAGCAGTAGTAGGAACATTAGATAAAAACATAGGTGTCTATGTTAAAAAAATAGATTTGCCAAAATTCACTGTTCAAACTGAAATGGTAAATCAATACAATAGAAAAACTCAGATTAACACTAAACTAACTTATAATCCTGTTACTATAGATTTTCATGACGACAACGCTGATATAACCAATGATCTTTGGTATTCTTATTATCAAAATCTAATTGCAGATGGCAATTACGGTGCCGGGAGCTCTAATATTCCTAGACAGTTTACTGACACTAAATATGGCCCCACAGATTACGAATATGGTATGTATGATAATCGAGTTTCGGAAAGTTTTCTTGAAAGAATAGACATATATATGATGCATCATACCTTACAAGATCATACAAAAATTTCTTTGATTAATCCTAAAATATCAGAATGGAGACATGATACTGCCGGCCAATCAGACAGTACTAAAATGATGCAAAATAGTATGACAGTGGTCTATGAAAATGTACTATATTCTAAAGGAATCAATAATAGCAAACTTGAAGGATTTGTTAATGAATTTTATGATCCCGGACAGAGCCCTGTTACAGTAGGTCCTTGGGATGCTGGATATAATCGAAATACCGATACACGCCCTGGAAATGCAGCCATATTTAATCAGCCTCCTGGAACAGCCCACTTTAGACCTGGCAATGCATCTACTAATCCTAATCAGCCTTCTGGAACAGCTTACCCTAGACCTGGCAATGCGGCTGCTAGAGCCAATCAACCTCCCGGAATAGCTTACCCTAGGCCCAATAACGCGATTGCGGGCGTTCAACCTCCCGGAACAGCTTACTTTAGACCTAATAATCGAATTCAAGATAACGGCGGAAGAGTAAGCTCTAGACAGGTCAATGACCAACTGTTTGATGTTCGTAGAAATGCTCAATACGGTTTCATTAATCCTCCCAATTTTGGTAGTAATCCTTATCTTGATATAGCCGGTATATTAGCTAGTAACTATCTACAAAGAAATGGACTAGGTCGAGTTGGTCCGGTAGGATACACCATTGCATCATCTGCACTACAGGCAGCAACTAACAGTGGTGCAGGCAAATACTACGATCCCCCTAGTACACAGGCTGTGCCTGGATTATTTCAACTACCGGGGGGAGTCGGTATTAACATATTTAAAGGATTCAACACCAGTGTTGACGGCAGATTGCGACTTAATCCAGCAGCCGTAATTTTTCCACCTAAGAGATAACTCCTATTATGCGTTTAGGTTATACTAATTTACCTTCTAAAACCGAAAATAAAAACAGTACCGTTGATAAATTTGATCAGTATCAAAGTGCCCCCATAGGATTAGATCCTGCTGTTTATGCAGCAACAGTTGGATTTTTTACCAGTAGAGGATTTGACGACATAGCCGCTGAAATGATTAGCGAAGTTATAATAATACAGGCCAAACAGGACGGATATAATCCTATGAAAATTCTAGATACTCTTAGGGGATTTGAAGATGTTGCCATATCAGGCCTTGTGGCAGAAATACTTAATTACAACAGATTTAAATCTAGTAGCCTTGGATATACACCTAAGCGTCAAGTAAATCCAGAAATAGAAAGAAACATAATGGCATGACATCAAAATACAGTCAGGGCATATATAAAATACAAAACCCGGAAAAATATGTAGGGAATCGTGCTCCTAGATATAGAAGCAGTTGGGAACATACATTTATGATGTTTTGTGATAACAATCCCAGCGTACAGCAATGGTCTAGCGAAAGCATTAAGATACCCTATAGAGATCCATTGACAGGTCGACAGACCGTATACGTTCCTGATTTTCTTATTGTGTACCTTGACAGAAATTTACGCAAACATGCTGAACTAGTTGAGATTAAACCAGCAAATCAAATGCTAAAAGAACGAGTAGGCAAAAATGTCTACAATCAAGCACAATATGTAAAAAATATGGCAAAATGGGAAGCAGCGGGTAAATGGGCTCGTAACCAAGGTATAAAATTTAGAGTTATAAACGAGAAGGATTTATTTAGGTAAATATCTTCATGACAAAAAAATTAGAAAAATTATTTGATCTTGCCCCTGCTGAAGAAGCCCTTATTGGTCCTACTCCTGTAGATGCTACACCCGTTAATGCAGTCAATCTGCAAGAGCAGCTTGAAGAATTTGACAAAATTTCATCAGCACTGCCGCGAGTAAAGGGCTTGGGAGACATCAGTGATGCAGAACTAGATGCACTAGCTGGCAAAGCAGAACAGGCCTATGACGATTTAATGGATCTAGGTATGAATGTAGATCCCAGACACGGTGGTAAAATGTTCGAAGTTGCTGCACAAATGATGAACGCAGCAATCACTGCCAAGAGTGCTAAAATTGATAAAAAGCTAAAAATGGTCGAATTACAGCTGAAAAAGCTGGCAATAGACAAAAAACATGCAGGCCCTGAAAGTAATACCATCGAGGGAGAAGGATATATCATCAGTGATCGTAACAGCATCTTGGAAAAACTTAAATCTTTGAATAAATAAAGTTATGAAATCATTTAAAGACTACCTTACAGAAAGCAAAAAGACCTACGATTTTCGTGTAAAAATCGCCGGGGATATGAGTACAGAGCAGGAAACCCTGTTAAAATCTAGCCTTGATAAATTTCAAATAAGTGGATTTAAAAAGACAGGTAAAACTCCTATTCAAGAACTACCTCTAGATTTTCCGCAGGTTAAAAACTGTGAAGTCAGTATATATGAAGTAGTTTTGAATTACCCTACTACTCAAAATGAACTGACTGAATATCTCAGCGACAGCTTAAAAATCAATAAAAAGCATTTAGTAGTGAGAAGCCCGGGAGAGCCTACAGAAGAATATCAGAAACAAGAAGATCCGCGTAAAGGTGCCTTGTTAGACGATCCCGATTACAAAGAAGCACCTAATGCTACATTTGAAGATTATTACGGTGACAAGTATAACAGTGGATTTGTCAAAGAATTAAATGATATCCTGAAGCTACAGCGTAAGGCACGTGGAGAACAAATTCCTACTGAATCAGCAGCAAAATACAATACAGATGCAGACGTTAATACAAATTCAGTAATGACACAAGCACCCGATCCAAGGAAATAAAATTATGCATATGATCGATCTCGTAAAAAGATTGGCCGAATTAGACGCCAGCAATCCCAATGTAATTAAAGAAGAGTCCGGCACTGTCAGTTGCTCCAGCTGCGGTGATAAATTTAAAATTGCTGGTCGTAAAGACGGATTCAGTCATTGTAGTGATCATAAAGGCCATAAGGCATTAGACGAAAGTGTGTCTCTAGAAGAGTGTGGTCCTATGGGCATGATGACAGGCGGCATGGATCATCATACTCCTGCTAGCATCAATATCACAGCAGATAGTGGTGATGAATTAAGCACCATGCTTCGGGATATTATGACATTAGCGGGTCGCGGTCATGCAGAACCAGATGCTGACAACATGCCTGTAGATGCAGTTGCAGTAGATATGGCTCCTCCTGCAGAAGTCAGTATAGACGGCGGAGATGATGAAAACGGTCTCATGCGTAGCATGATGGACAAACTAAATTCTACAGGCGACGAAGAAGAAACTGACGAGTCTGACGACAGAGTTTATGACAACAGCCCATATGAAGAAACGGAAGATTACAGTGCATTAACACGCCACGGTGATCTAAATAAGAATTCAGTGCAGGGTGATCGGATGGATGGCAATATGCCTAAGGCTCATGCTACTATGGAAGAGAAGTTGATGGCAGACTGGAAACAGTTTATGACTGAAAGTAGTGGCGATTCCTTGTCTTTTTGGAAACAAGAAGCACAAAAAGCTGGCGGTGCTAAAAATATTGACTGGTACAGTATTGGGGTAGAACATGGCCAGCAAGGCATCGTTATGAACCCACCATACGGTGCTGGTGGTCGTGCTGTAGCACAGTATGACAAGGGACTAGAAGCAGGCGAAAATTTTGATCCATTAAAGCACATTGATAACCCTACGCAGGGTGAAAGAGATGCTGCTCCAGATGTCGATCGCGGTAGTTATAGTGATCGTGCTGCAATGTTGAAATCAGCAGAGCAAGGCGGACGTTTGAAAGACACCATGGAAGGTGATAGTGGAGCTCAGTATAAAGTTAAAAGTACCGGTCGTGATGCAAAAGGTGATTACTATGTCAGCCCAAGCACAGGAAAGAATGTTTATAAAAGCGGTGTAAAGCGGGGCGACCACGAAAACCCTAAAACAGGCGAGATTAAACCTAAAGTTTAATAGCCTAAAACAAGTATAAAAAAGCCTCTTCGGAGGCTTTTTTTATGTAAATAAAAATATGGCTATAAAACAAACCAAACTGGTAAAAACTGCTCACAGCCAGCAAAAATTTAATCAACAGCAAATTGATGATCTTGTTGCCTGTAGTGATCCCAAAACCGGTCCTCATTATTTTTTAGATAACTTTTTCTATATACAGCATCCAGTTAAAGGTCAACTTCGGTACGAAGCATTTGAGTATCAGCGTAGGCTAATAGACAGCTATCACGATCATAGATTTAATGTAAATCTACTGCCCAGACAGACAGGCAAGACCACTACCGCGGCAGGTTATCTATTGTGGTTTGCCATGTTCATTCCTGACAGTACTATACTAATTGCTGCACACAAATATACAGGTGCTCAAGAGATTATGAATCGTGTGAGATATGCCTACGAGCTGTGTCCTGATCATATTCGCTGCGGTGCTACTAGTTATAACAAACAGAGTATAGAATTTGATAATGGATCACGTATCGTAGCACAGACTACAACAGAAACAACTGGTCGTGGTATGAGCTTGTCACTGCTATATGCTGATGAGTTTGCGTTCGTTCCACCTAATGTAGCCACTGAATTCTGGACTTCTATCAGTCCTACACTGGCTACTGGTGGTAAAGCAATTATTACATCAACGCCAAATAGCGACGAAGATCAGTTTGCACAGATTTGGAAAGAAGCCAATTACAGGTTTGATGAACATGGTAACCAAGCCAAGATCGGTCGCAATGGATTCTTTCCGTTTAAAGCACACTGGAGTGAGCATCCCGAACGTGATGAAAAATGGGCCGAGGTCGAACGTAGTCGTATTGGGGAGGAACGATTTAGGCGTGAGCACGATTGTGAATTTTTGGTATTTGATGAAACACTAATTAATAGCATTAAGTTGTCTACTCTAGAAGGGCGAGATCCTTTTATGAAGATGGGGCAAGCACGGTGGTACAAACGCATCAAGACTCATTCTAGTTACATAGTGGCACTAGACCCTAGTCTAGGTACAGGTGGCGATCCTGCGGCCATACAAATATTAGAAATACCCAGTTTTGAACAGGTAGCCGAATGGCAACACAATCTAACCACTATACAAGGGCAGGTTAGAATCTTGAGAGACCTCTGTAATTATATCAATGACGAGTGTGCTAAACACGGATCGCAGGCTAACATCTACTACAGTGTAGAAAATAATGCGGTAGGGGAAGCAGCATTAGTGGCCATTGACGAATTAGGAGAACAAAGCATACCTGGGCTGTTCTTAAGCGAGCCTATCAAGAAGGGACATATAAGAAGGTTCCGTAAAGGGTTTAATACTACACATAGCAGTAAAATTGCCATTTGTGCCAAATTAAAACACTTGATCGAAAGTGACAGACTTAAATTATTCAGCAAGCCATTGATCAGTGAGTTAAAAACCTATGTGGCCAAAGGCATCAGTTTTGAAGGCAAAGTGGGCAGTCATGACGATCTTGTTAGCAGTCTATTATTGGCGTTAAGAATGGTTATCATGTTACAAGAATGGGATCCTGCCATCTATGACAAGATGCGAGAAGAACGCGATGATGAATGGATCATGCCCCTACCTATCTATGTCAGCAATTTTTAATAAATAATGCAATGAAGCCTATACAAATTATCAGCCAAGATCTATTCGACAAAATTCGCAGCCGTTTTAGTAACCTAGAAATGGGGGACGAAACTGGTGCGGTTACTATTGAACCAACAGAAGCACGTTTTTTTGATTTTGACTTTGTGAGAGAAGGAGTAGATCTAGGGAGAGTCAGCATCAGCTTAAATGATCTAGGCAGTCTTAAGGTCTATTATAGTCAAGGTATTACAGAAGGTGCAGATGACAGCGGCAAACAGTTATGGTATGATTTTCTCAAAGAAATGAGATTTTTTGCCATGCGTAGGCTATTAAGATTTGACACTAGAGACATTGCCAAAACCAATCTTGACAAAAACGATTTTCAACACCTTGCTAAAACACAGGGGCCCAAGGAAGAAACTATGACAACAATGAATGAAAGCCAATGGAACCATAAAAGCTCAAAGAAAACCAGTCGTGCGGTCAAGGGCCGTACAGAGGTTATTATGAGACATCATAATCCAGTATCAGAAACATATCCAGGTGCTCGTAGCCAACGTAAAAACATCAAGGCAATTTTTATTCAGAACAGAGACGGTGAGCGTTTTAAATATCCTTTTATACATCCAGCAGGTGCATTTGCCATGGCTCAACACGTAGATCATGGTGGTGCTCCACACGATCCAGCAGGCAAGGCCATTATCAGCATCAGCGAGCAAATTGCACAACTAAGCGAATTTCAACGTAAAATACAACATCAAACACTGCACGACGATGCAACAGGAATAACAGAAAGGGCCATAGGCCGACTTACAGAACTAAAAGCAAAGATCGCTGCTTTAGGCAAACGTCATCATTATGAATCATGGCTCAGCGAATTTACTGAACAACAACCTATGGACGATGGTCTAGAATTAGACGCCGTTACTATGGAAGATTACAAGAGCAAATTTACACAGAAAAATTTCCAAGAAGAATTAACACAATTTTTTCCTTTAATTCATCGCATAATGCAAGAGGCCAATAAAGTAGAACTAGAAGATTTTGTCAAAGAACAAGAACAAGAAGATGATACAGAAGAAAATGTAAAAGAAGACATATTCAATGAATTTGAACAATGGGCAGAAGCAACGGAACAGAATGTGTTCGATATCGAACAACTACAGGCTGCTATGGAGGCTTTGCCACAACCGTTGTCATTAGCAGACGAAGTCAGTGTTGATGAAACTGTACGGTTTTTTAACGAACACGGAATTCAAGATCCAGAACTAGAACAAAATCTCAAAGATCAGGCAAGAATTGATTCAACAGCAGATCCTGTAAAAGAAGTATTGTTACCATGGGCACAACAACCAGAAAATCAAGAACAATATCCAGGCCTAACAGAACTATTAACTACATATGCCGGTGGAGAGGAACCCCAAGGAGAAACTCCACCTGCAGAGCCGGCGGCTACAGAACCAACACCAGATCAGGAGCAACCTGTAGCAGAATCCCGTGATTTTAAGAAAATGGCTAGAGAAGTTGTGGAAATGGTAAAAACACGTTTTAATCGAGACAACCCCAATATGGAAGCGTTTAACGGACACGAAGGCATTTTAACTGATGTAGAAAAACACGTTAAAGAAAACTATGGTGACGAAGTTGCTGAAGCAGCTAGACAGGTGGCAGAAAAGGCCATGTCCAAAATGACTCATATGTGGAAGCAACGACACGGGCATGATTACGAAATGGAAAGCATCCTCAAATTGGCAGGTATGAAAAAATAATCTGGACACTTTAGTGGTTGCGAGATAAATAAAGTTAGCATACAATACATGTATGCTAACTTTTTTCTTTTAGTCAGTGGGCTAAAAGGAATGGCATAAACAAAGGCATAAACATCAAGGAGAAATATTATGGCAACTTTGGCTGAAATTCGTGCAAAACTTCAAGCATCTTCGCAACAAAACACCGGAACAGGTGGCGGAGACAATGCAATTTATCCACATTGGAATATCCCGGAAGGTTCGACTGTAACAGTGCGTTTCCTTCCAGACGCAGATCCCAACAACACCTTTTTCTGGGTTGAACGTAACCTAATTAAACTGCCCTTCGCTGGTGTCAAAGGCGAAACCAATAGCAAACCTGTTCAAGTACAAGTTCCTTGTATGGAAATGTGGGGAGAGACCTGTCCAATCTTGTCCGAGGTTCGTCCTTGGTTTAAAGACAAGAGTCTGGAAGAAATGGGCCGTCGCTATTGGAAAAAGAAGTCATATCTTTTCCAAGGGTTTGTGGTCGATAGCAAGTATCAAGAGGATAAGACTCCGGAAAATCCCATCCGTCGATTTATCATTGGTAGCCAGATCTTTAACATTGTTAAGAACGCACTGATGGATGCAGAGATTGAAGAACTGCCTACCGATTACATTCGTGGCTTGGACTTTAAGATCATTAAAACCAGTAAAGGTGGCTATGCTGACTACAGTACCAGCAACTGGGCTCGACGTGAACGTGCTCTAAATCAAGCTGAACAAGATGCTATTAACCAGCATAATCTGTTCAAACTCAGTGACTTCCTGCCTAAGAAACCAGGTGCAGTTGAACTTAAAGTCATGAAAGAAATGTTTGAAGCATCAGTTGATGGCGAAGCATTTGACATGGACAAATGGGGTCAATACTTCAAACCAGCAGGCATGGGCGGTGGCGGTAGTGCTACCGGTACCGGTAAAGCAGCGGCATCAACTGATGACGAAGAAGCAGTAGCATATGAAGCACCAGTAGCACAATCTAAACCTGCAGTGGCCGCAAAGCCTGCAGAACCAGAAGCTGAAGCCGACGCTAGTTCGGGCAGTGAAGCCAGCGGCCGTGCCGCAGACATCATTGCTATGATTCGCAAACGTCAATCAACTTAATAGGAGATTGCTATGACCAAAAAATCAATCTCTTCGATTGGCGATAAACTTGCCAAGGTAAGTGAATCATTCACTGTCAATATGTATGACAATGGCTACTTGTTTGAAATCTCAGGTCGCGATGAGGAAGGTGACTATAAGTCTGCAAAAATTATGGTCTCCGATTTATCACAACTGACTGCTCTAGTACAAGAAGCTACAGAAATGCCAAGGGACGACTGATATGGGTAAGGCTTTTGATATTACAAAATTTCGCAAAAGCCTTACCAAGTCCATTGACGGGCTTGGTATTGGTTTTAACGATCCCACTGATTGGGTCAGTACAGGCAACTACGCCCTAAACTATCTTATCAGTGGGGACTTTTTCAAAGGTATTCCACTAGGTAAAGTCACGGTGTTTGCCGGTGAAAGTGGTGCTGGTAAGAGTTACATTTGTTCTGGCAATATTATTCGTCATGCTCAAGAACAAGGAATTTATGTCGTTCTTGTAGATACAGAAAACGCTCTGGACGAAAAATGGTTACTGGACTTGGGTGTTGATACACACGAAGATAAACTGCTCAAACTCAACATGGCCATGATTGACGATGTAGCCAAAACTATCCATGAGTTTATGAAAGAATACAAACTCATGCCGGCAGAAGAACGACCCAAAGTTCTTTTTGTCATTGATAGTTTGGGCATGTTGCTGACTCCAACTGACGTTAATCAATTTGAAGCAGGAGACCTAAAAGGTGATATGGGCCGTAAGCCTAAAGCACTAACCGCACTTGTTCGTAACTGTGTTAATATGTTTGGTAGTCATAATGTAGGATTGGTTGCTACTAATCACACATATGCTAGCCAAGATATGTTTGATCCTGACGACAAAATTTCAGGTGGTCAAGGCTTCGTTTACGCAAGTTCTATCGTGGTTGCCATGAAAAAACTTAAACTCAAAGAGGATGAGGATGGTAACAAAGTTAGTGATGTGTTAGGTATTAGATCGGCCTGTAAGATCATGAAAACTCGTTATGCTAAACCTTTTGAAACTGTCCAAGTTAAAATTCCTTATTCGACCGGAATGAGTCCTACTAGCGGGCTTGTTGATTTATTTGAAAAACTAGGCATATTGACAAAGAGCGGAAATAAGCTACAATATGTCAGTAAAAAGACCGGAGAAATCGGCTCTGAATTTAGAAAAAATTGGACAGAAGATAAATTAATGACAATCATGCTGGAATGGGATAATTCGGCTTTGACTATTCCACTAGCAACGGTTGAAACCACGGAGGAATCGTAATGGAAGAAGATGTTATCATTGGAATTTGGGACACTTTTAAGGAATATGTTCCGGAAAAAAATCGTGAAAATGCGGCAGCACAGTTCATTGATTTTCTTCTCGGTCGTGATGTAGAATTAAGCGTTATCGAAAATCTAGCAGGGTTCGATCCCCATCTTGATTCAGCTATTGAATTGGTAGTTGATGAAGAAGGAGGTTATGACTCTGAGGACGATGAGGAAGATCGGGATTGTTACGAGGAAGATGAGGATTATTGATGACATGGTATTCAAAGGTCAGCAGGGACCTTGCTGCCCTGCCTGACTGTATAGAATATTTTTATCAAGAATTAACTCATGCTAAAATTGAATCAAAAATTTCTGGTAATATAGAACGAGCTTCTGCTGCTCTCCCCGGAATCGTTGAGCATAGGTTTAATCAACTTCAAGAAATTGAGGCCATACTAGAATTTCTCAACATTGAATTACGTAGGATTCGCAGCAGAATCTTTAAAAAATATCTAGAAAACTATCAAAGAGCATTGAGCAGCAGAGATGTAGAAAAATATGTGGATGGCGAAGATGATGTTGTTGATATGGAAAAAATTATCAATGAATTTGCCATGCTACGTAATCAATGGTTAGGCATTATCAAGGCCATTGATATCAAACAGTGGCAATTGAGTAACATTATCAAATTAAGAACCGCTGGTTTAGAAGATATCAGTTTGTAACACCGAGGGGAATTGACTTCCCCTCGTTTTTTCTGTATAATAGCAATATGGATATCGAATCTTTAATTTTTTTTCTTTCTCATAACGTCATGGTTAACAACATGACCACTTGGGATTTCAATTTGGTTAGTAGTTTTAGCGATCAAATCAGTCAAGGGAAAGCCTTGACTCAAAAACAGGCCAATATTGCAGTAAAAATTTTAAAAAAACATGTTATTGCAATGAGTTCTGCGTTATCAAAAGATATTATGCCATATTTGAATACTCCAGTATTTAGATATCCCATAAGAATTGCAAATTCTACAAAAAAAATATCAATTGTCCAGCATAAAGATCATGGAAAAATTATAAAGGTTGAATTTCCGTTCGATGACAGCATTATTGGTAAAATTCGATCAGCAAAATCCCAGCTAAATTTAGCAATTTGGGATGCAGAAGAAAAATATTGGATATTTTCTGTCGATGCAGAAAATATTGATTTTTTAGCCTCGTTAGGAACTGAGAAAAAATTTGAATTCTGTGAAGAATTTGCAGGGTATGCCTCTCAGGTGGTCGAGATTAAAAAAAATGTTGAAAAATATGTGCCCATGGTTGTAATCGAAAATGAAAAATATAAATTTATCAATGTTGTAGATAAAATGGTTCAACCTGACTCTGAAAATTTAGTAGAATCTCTGTTTTTGGCAAGAAAACTGGGGATCTTTACCTGGTCAGATGCAGTTGAACAACAACTGCAAAGTATTGACATCGATCCTCTGGTTAGAAAATTTTTAAAATATGATACCAAAGATCATTTTATTCTCAGCCTGGAAGAAAACACTGTTTATTGTTTAAAAAAACTGCTAAAATACCTTACCCCCTGTATTTTCTTTATTCCAGGTGGTCGAGAATTTGACGTCACAGAACAAGTTATTGATATTTTACGAAGCATGAACATTAAGGAAGAAGAGATCTCGGTGCTTTTTAGGCTACCATCAGAACACGGTAAAGAATTTAATGATTACGTGCGAGAAAATGGACTAAATTTACCGCTAACAGCAAAAACTCGTGCAGTACTGATCAGTCAGAAAATCCCCAAACCAGTGATTGAGTCAAAAATTCATTTTCATTGCGTTGTAAATTTCAGCAACTTTCAAACACATTATTCATCTAGAGATTTTTTGAACACACAGTCAAATATTATTGAAGTTTGGGATAAAACTCCTAAATCAAACGTTCTAAAAGAAATTAATTTTTGGGAATTATGAGCAAAACAGCACATCTTAAAATACTTGATGAAGTCAATTGTAAATTTCTAAATTTAGATTTAGATACTCGCAAGGCTTTGGTTAAAAAATTCAAGTATGAGGACCCTACGGCCAGATATAGGCCCAGTTATCGACTAGGAAGATGGGATGGCAGCATCAACTTTTTTGGTCTAGGTGGAACCACCTATATCAGTATGCTGGAACAAGCTCTGTCGTTCCTTGAAGAACGTAATTACTATATTGAGGTAGAAGATCTAAGGACCAGTCCTCCCCTAGAATTCACCAAAATTTCTGAAGATTTTTGGGGAGATTTAGCCTGGCCTAAAGGACACGTAATGGAGGGGAAACCAATCCGCTTACGTGATTATCAATGTACTGTGATCAATAATTTTTTAGATAATCCACAATGTCTGCAGGAAGTGGCCACCGGTGCAGGCAAAACCATTATTACCGCAACATTGGCAAAAATCTGTGAAAAATATGGTCGAACTATAACCATTGTGCCCAACAAAAGTCTTGTGGAACAGACCGAAGAAGATTTTATCAACTGCCAATTAGACGTAGGAGTTTATTATGGAGACCGCAAAGATCTAAATAGAACGCACACTATTTGTACTTGGCAAAGTTTGAATATTTTAGACAAAAAATCGCATGACGATACAGAATTATTAACACTAGCAGAATTTTTAGACGGCGTTCAAACTGTAGTAGTTGATGAAGTACATATGGCCAAAGCTGACGTATTAAAAAAACTGCTGACACAGAATTTAAGTCAGGCACCAATTCGTTGGGGACTAACTGGCACTATTCCAAAAGCTGAACATGAGTATCAAGCACTACGGGCCAGTCTAGGAGATGTGATAAATCGTGTCAGTGCCTATGATTTACAACAACGTGGTGTCCTTAGTGATTGTCATGTAAATATTGTACAGACTGCTGAATGGAAAGAATTTAGCGGCTACCAAGAAGAATTGAAATATTTGGTCACTGATGAAAACAGAATGACCTATATTGCCAATATGATCAAGAAGATTACTGAGTCAGGAAATACCCTGGTATTGGTAGATAGGATTGAAAGTGGCAAATTTCTCATTGAACAGATCCCAGATGGAGTATTTGTATCAGGGGAAGTTAAAACTAAGGATAGGAAAGAAGAATATGATGAAATCAAAACTAGCGACAATAAACTTATCGTGGCCACTTATGGCGTTGCTGCCGTTGGGATTAATATCCCCAGGATTTTTAATCTGGTCTTGCTGGAACCAGGAAAAAGTTTTGTTAGAGTTATTCAAAGCATTGGACGAGGAATTAGGAAAGCCGACGACAAAGACAGTGTCCAAATCTGGGACATAACCGCAGCTACCAAATACGCCAAAAGACATCTTACAGAACGCAAGAAATTTTATAAAGATGCTCACTATCCATTTACAATAGAAAAGGTAAAATACCAATAATGCAGATACTTACGCTTGAAGACCGAATGTTCAGTCTAAATGAACTACCTGAAGAAATAGAACATGACCTGAGATTTGCTGTGCTAGACAATAGCGACAGTAGCAATCCTGACTATTTTTTTGTTCCTTTGATTTTTTTAGAAAGTTTTACAGGACCCGCTGTGGTATTAAAAATCGGATCACATGAAATTACCATGCCACTAGATTGGTGTACTATTGTAGGAGACACTGAAGGCCTCGAAATGGAAGTGCTGCCTTTGACTAGCCTCAATGACAGAGGATTTAAAACATTCTGCTTTAACCCATTGAGCAGTTATCGTCCGGAATTTTTAGATATTGATATTGTTGATGTATATCAAGATGTCAAATGGTATTTCCCCAAAATGAAACCTGGCCAACTTCTTTGCACTCCCTTACATGAAGGAGACAATCCTCTCTGCGCCTATTTTGTCAAAGAAGTCAGCCGTCAAAGTGAATTGATCAGTTATACACAGGCTTGGTAAAAATGGCCTATGCTCACAAATCTCAAGATGCTAGTGTAAGCCTGCGAAGAGAAAGTTTAATCGAGGAGATTAGAGAAAATCAACTGTGGGGAAATATTCATCGTGCGGCCCTGACCAATCCTACTTTACAAGAAGCCTTAGAGCGTGTTAAAGTAATATACTATCTGAGTAAAGACAATGGCAACCGCAAAACCTAAAAAGAAAAGAGAACTAGACCTCAATAGGGTGTTGTCTGCGATTGACTATAAAAATTATGATTTTTACAATTCATTGAATGAGAAAGAACTTAAAGAATTCAGCCCTTATGCACTGATGAGTTTTTCCAGTAACAGGTCTCATAATGTTCCAGACGTAGAAGAATGGTATGTTGAGACTACTAATGAATTTGTGAATAAAAATCACTGGCAATTTGGGTCACGTCATAAAGAACTATTGTGGAAGCTATACGCAGCAACAGGAACCGGAGAGAAAACAGCCTATCAATATCTCAAACCATTAACAGTTAGCATCGATCGATTTGAAAAATTACTGTGTGATCTTTATCCTGCCTGGAAAATTGAAGATGTTAAATTACTAGCCAGTCTAATGACTCGAGAAGAACGACAAGATCTCTTTGACAAAATGGGCTTTGATGCAAAGGAAAGAAAAGAATATGAGTAAACTGCTGTTGGCTCAACCCTTTAAATGTATGCATTGCGATAAAAGTTTTATGAAAGAAAAAACTTCGCTGGCTCATATGTGTGAAAGAAAAAGGCGGGCCCTACAGGAAAAAGAAAAACGTGTACAGGCCGGATTTGTGGCATTTAATAGATTTTGGAAATTGACACAAGGTGCTAAAAAATCCAAGACCTACGAGGAATTCTGTGACAGCAGTTATTATAATGCCTTTGTGAAATTTGGCAGTTTT
>Ga0164294_10000545_pt1 | contig 35965 bp, 31 predicted proteins | sample GEODES005metaG_FD_111479 | JGI IMG/M metagenome (GOLD analysis project Ga0164294, IMG submission 111479) | Oligotrophic lake water microbial communities from Sparkling Lake, Wisconsin, USA - GEODES005 metaG | ecosystem: Environmental > Aquatic > Freshwater > Lake | place: USA: Sparkling Lake... | reverse complement strand
TCCAGTTTGTCTATCGACATTCCAGTTTGTCTATCGACATTCCAGTTTGTCTATCGACATTCCAGTTTGTCTATCGACATTCCAGTTTGTCTATCGACATTCCAGTTTGTCTATCGACATTCCGGTTTGTCTATCGACATTCCAGTTTGTCTATCGACATTCACATCTCCATTCCCAAGGGTTCCACGCTTCAATCGACGTCCATTCTTTCACTTTAAGACCATCATTCGCTAAATAGTATAATTGGTGGTTGAAATATTCGTTGGGGTAGCAAACGATTTTATAGGGGTCCGGATTGATATAGGCAGACCACCAACTGAATGTACTGTTTGCAAGAATATGGTGTTTGCATTGACTCATGATTGCCATTTCTTCGATATCTGTGACGTTGGTAGACATTTCATTCAATACGTCGTTAAAATGGTGATATTCTAACGGATATTTTGCTAGATCTTGGTCTGACACAAGTGCGTCAATAACCTTTCGACAAGATGCGGATGTCTTCTTTTCATAGAAACAGAGGACTTTGATTTTTGTATGGTTATTCTCTAACAAACGGTTTGCAATATGTAACAACGCGAGTTTGTAGTAATATTCATTGATAAGAAGAAAATAGCACGCCAACTCTTCATAATCCCCTCGGCGTATATGGAGACTTACTGTGATTTCGCTGTCCGAGTTTGATAGGAACAATCCTCTCGACGCGAATGCAGGTAACTCGATAATAGGTCGAACCGATTGGCGAATCAATTGAATACCGATTATATGGAAGATCTGTTCTTTGTATTCGTCGAATAATTTGTAGTCCTGGAAAAACCCGATGAGTTTGATGTTACGGTTTTCTGGAAACGGTGTGCCATTCGCGATATCCTCCTCCTTGAATTCGGTGAGTGACTCTAAATACTCGTTTTCGGTGAGACCAATAGAAGAAGCAGCGTAGTTTTCTAAATTCGGAAAGGCAGGATATTTTGAGAGGATATATGGACGGTTTGTTTTATTCGAATAGGCAATTGCGGCAGAAATCTGAAATAACACATTCCCCATTCCGCCCCAATATCTAACGGTGATGGTATTCATTTTCAAATATACTAATATACTTGAAAATGTGTTCGGGGGTCCTAACACAGGTACAACAGGAAACCCACTGTTGTTGAACACAGGTACAACAGGAACCCCACTGTTGTTGAACACAGGTACAACAGGAAACCCACTGTTGTTGAACACAGGTACAACAGGAAACCCACTGTTGTTGAACTAATTTGTAATACCAAACGTACTCTTAATAATGCTTGCTTTACTCGGTCCCTGTGGTTGCTCACTCTGTCGTTTCACTTTATAAACCCCCGACGAATTCCCGCTCGTTGCTTTGATCCCATATATCTTGGTAAATGCATCGTCGGTATCCTCGTGCAATTCCGGCAAAATACGTGTGAGAGGTTTGTCGATGACCAGCAATAAATGCTCGGTTTTTAATAGACGCCGATACTCCTGTATCGTCAAATTACCATAAAACTTATCGAGCAAATAATGTGGGTCGGGGGCAGGTTTGATATTCTTCTTGCATTCATATACTTTGCTGTAAATCTGGTTGAGAAGATGGTAGCGATCGAATTTGGTGGAATCGTCGATGGTCTCTTTCATTAGGTAGGCGACAGCACACTCCGGTCTGCAAAAAGATCCGTATCCATAAATCGTACCATCCATCTCGTACTTTGGGATATAACACGGCGCATTGTCGAAATCGTAAGTACACCAAAAACACGCGGATTTCTTCTCAGAATGAAGAGTGTTCTTATATAATTGGATTTTCAATTGTTTTAATTTTGAAGACATGTCTTTTATATTGACGTCGTCGGGTTCTTCTGGCACAATATCTAGTTCGTTTTTAGCGATTTTCACATTTGTGTATACGTGGGGTTCATTTTGGTTATATTCGTCGACAGTTTCTGGATTATGAGAAATGTCCTCTTCTTGGTTCGTCTCTTCTGCCGAAAATGAGAGGAAAGACGCATACGATTTACTCGGTTTCGCGTATTCATCGATATCTATTTTTGTCTCCGTTTTTGACGCATCCGATTGATCGTTTCGGATAAACTCGCCAAAATTCTTCTCCCCGTCGTAGTATTTAACCTCAGGAGGCACAGACGAATTGTACTCGAGAGGATTGCTTATCATTTTGCTCAATTTGCAATTGTATTCTTTTAAATCAATCATAGAACATTTCAGATTTAATATGACATTTGCGATAGGAGGAGTTGTTAAATTTCCCGCGATTTGTTGTTTTGTAATAATTTTGCTGCCTTTTGTTTTTCTGCCACCTTTTACTGGGGTAGGATTTGCCAATTCGGCAGTTGGTTCTTTCGACTTTGTGTTCGCAGTAGTTCGCTTCTTTTTTGCGGTAACTGTTTCTGTATCTGTTTCATTTTTAACACTTTTTGAAATTGGCATAATAGTATACACCAATTGTAATTGATTATTTATGTATATTTTAATTATCTTTTAGGTAAAATCAGATAAATTGGGCAGTATGTGAAGACCTATAGAATACATAATGACGACACTTACCGAACAATCTATGCCGTGGGTCGAGAAATATCGCCCAACGCATTTTGATGGTATTGTACTCGATCCTCTCAATCGCGAATTTTTCCAGAATATTATCCATAAAGGAGTCTTTCCGAATTTGCTATTCTACGGTCCACCAGGAACCGGAAAGACGACGACGATTATTAATTTGATACATGAGTACCAAGCAAAATATACGCGCGTCAATAAAGAAACGGTCATTCATTTGAATGCGTCGGATGAGCGCGGAGTCGACATTATAAGAACGCAGATACACCAATTTGTCCGGTCATGTCATATATTTGAAACCGGTTGCAAGTTTGTTATTCTGGATGAAGTCGATTATATGACGAAAAACGCACAACAGGCACTGAAAACGCTTTTACACACCTCTCAACATAATGTCCGGTTCTGTTTGATTTGCAACTATATCAGCAAAATCGACGAATCCTTACAGCGCGAATTTATATGCGTCCGGTTTAACCAGTTACCTCCTGTCGAAATCAGGCAATTTATCCGACGAATTGCGGACGCCGAAAATATATCGATTGATACGGAAGATATCGACCTCTTAATGGCAAATCACCAGTCGGATATTCGAAGTATGATTAATTTTATGCAGTCGACTTACTTTGGTCATTCTTTTGGTCATTCTTTTGGTCATGCGTCAAGTAAAGACAATAAACTGAAGGTAGTTCGACCGGTATCCTCTCACGAATGGTCGGAATTAACGAAATTTCTCACAGTAAACGACCACGATAAAGCGAGAGAATATATATCGAGAATAAGTCTACTGCATAATATTGATAAAAAACATATACTTCTGGGATATATGAATCATATATTGCGTAAATACACACACTTTATTTGCCCGGAATTGATTGATACGTTTGAAAATGTGGCGCACTCATCGGATGATATGCCTTGCGACGATTTGGTCTCGTATTTTGTCACGAACATTCGTATTTGATTTTTCGCGAATGCCTCTTTTTATGACATAATATTCATCTCCGGTTCATAGTAAATACTCATTCGGAGTTTTAGTAGACTCATAAAATCGCTTGCGGGAGATGCATTATCTGGGTCGAACAGTGCGGACGAATTTCTCACCATCGAAACACTGCGTGTCGCGAAAGTATCTGGTTTTTTTGTCTCGACGGAATCTTTTATTACTTTTGGTGCGGATTTTTTATGTTTTATTTCATTTGAACCCGACGCATTTATCTTGATTTCACCTATATTCGTTTTGCTATTACTACGTTTTCTTAGCATTATCAGATATATATATGCGGTATTTTTTCTTGAAATATATCAAAAATAAATACACTCTGCCGATAACACTTTATAAGAAAATTGAAAACGACTTAAAGGAATTCGCACTAAATATATTAGAACACACTTAAAGACCTTTAATACAATTTCAAACATATAAATGAATTCTGCGACCAAACTGATAGAATCTCAAGTTAAGACCAAACAAAATGTAGACGATGAATGGGCAAATTTTATGCTAAAGTATTCTTCTGGCGACAAGAATGACGAACCGGATTGTCTTCTCGATAGTATGTCTTCGGACGCCTGTCCTGTTTTGATGGATGATATTGAGAGGGTAAATTCGAGCATGGAACTGAAAGAGGCACCGGAATGCAGTGAACTCCATATTTCCACGAAAACGAAGGTATTGTATTTGAATTGCCCGGTAGATACGGTGAAAACGTTCTGGAGCGTTCCAGTCATTGATTACTGGCGACCGATGGAAGGGGTTATCAAGAAACAGACAAAAATAACGTCGCTGAGTCAAGAGGAGTTGGACGCATCGCAGGAATTGTTGCAGAACTGCGGGCATTATTACACGGAAATGATAATTAAGAGTGCGAGCACGAAACAGACGATGGCGCTGGATGCGAATGGATTGCAGACGACGTCGACGAAACGCCTAAAGTTCAAGGACGACCGGAAGATTACGATAGGTATTTCGAAGAAGGATATCATGAATTGCCGGGGGAAACAAAAGAAAGCATTCATGAACTGTTTCGCGCTCATCATTCGGTTCAAATACAAGAAAGAGTTTAGAGAGGTTCATGTGAAAGTGTTCAATACGGGGAAACTGGAAATACCGGGTGTGCCCGATGATAATATGCTGCGACTCGTTCGGGAGAAAGTGATTGAATATTTGGAACCGTATTTGGACACGAAAGGCGTTCCTCTCGAATATATCAAAGGTACTGGCGATGAAGGGGATGAGGATGTGTTGATTAACTCGGGATTTCATTGCGGGTTCTGTATTGACCAGAAAGCATTTTACGCGATTTTAAGGAGTGACAAGTATGGCATTGAGACTTCGTATGATTCGTGTCATTATCCGGGAATTCGGTGCAAATACTATTATCGGAATGATTTGGCGAAAGACCATCCGGACCAGGGACGGATATGTTTAGAGGATAATGGGATTAAACTGAGTCAACTTGAATTGAATAAGAAATATACTTGTGTGTCATTCATGATATTCTCGACGGGGAATTGTCTGGTTGTCGGCAATTGTTCGAAAGTAGTTTTGCTGCATGTATTTGAGTTTATTAAACGGACTCTGGTGGTGGAATATGGGGCGATTTGTTTGCCGAATGAATCGGTGGCGACGAAACTGAAGAAGAAGAAGCAGCGGAAGAAGACGGTGCATATGCAGATGTATTATTATTCGGCGTCTTCCATGGCATAACGACATCCAGGTCTTATTTGTATTCTTCCTCTATGGCATGAAGAATATGGTTGTCGACATTCACATAATGAGTTATATAAGTTCCGTTGTAGAAATTATATAAAAAAGTGTTTTTATTGTATAGTTCTTTATTAAATTTAATATTTTTATGTCAGGTACACCCCCCTCCCCCATGAGTAGATTAGGAGATATCAATGGTTCGCCTAACCAACGCCCCATGAACATACAAACTCTTAGATTTATTGAGACCGCCAACCCCCCATCATCGCCCAGTAATGGTGCCTCCATATTATCACCCAATGTTTCGGCAAATTCTGCCACCGCAATCAGTGCAGTAGAAAACACAGATTCTGATTTGATAATGTCACACGAATCTGATAATGAATTTGAAGGAGATAGATCCCCTAGTTCGCAACCTTCCAGTAATGCCACAACCGATTCTAGTAGTGTACTCCCCGCCAATGCACCACCTACAGTATCCCATAATTTGACAAATCCCGATGCTGTCGCAATCAGTACTGCAATTGCCCCTGGAACCAACCCAGGAAGGGATTCGTCAAGTCCAAGTACAAGTACAAGTTCAAGTCCCAATGGAACAAGTACAAGTCCAAGTCCAAGTCCAAGTCCAAATCCAAGTACAACTACATCACAAAAAAGTCAAAGTCAAATACAAATAACAATAGATATTGTTGAAAACGAAATTTACTTGAATGCCGTCAACGCGGTTAATACACCTAACAATGCCATAATTAAAAAAGAAAACTTAATTGGACCGAATACAGATTCGAATAAAATTGCAGAAATAATTAGTACTCTTTTAACAGAAAGTATACTTAGTGATTTCAAGAATGACGATTCGAATGCGAATCAGAGTAATGGACAACCTGGTAATCCCATTTCGAATACAAATACGAATCCGAATCAGAGTAACGGACAACCTGGTAATCCCATTTCGAATACGAATCTGACTCCGAATACGAGTATTGTGAAAAACGAAAAGCAAGAAGACAGAACTGAAAAAGATGTTACTCATATGATGAAACGAATTATGGGTATGTCCAAACCAACCGCATATGACGCTACCATTCTTTTAGAAGACATTAAAAGAAAAAATCCGAATGGTGAATTCCCAAATGATGACTACAAAAACCTATATGACACGCTATACAAGGAACTATCAAAGATCCGCAAACCGGATGATATAGGTTGGCACGAAACAAAAGTGCAGTGGAGTCCAGTTGTAATATACATGGATACATATAAAGATAATAAAGGCGCGACTATAGAAACACTTAAGTTATTAAAAGGAACGGTCGATACGACTACACGCAGTGGTAGTAATACAAATAATGTCTCATCGGCAGTCGCATTAGCAGTTGCATCCTCATCGGCGCCCTCGGTAGGCGTGTCCTCATCGGCACCCTCGGTAGTCGTGCCCTCGCCGGCACCATCAGTCGAACTAAACAAAATATTCACAGACAAAAGAAACCAGAAAGACCTTCTCCAACTATGGAATGTTGTCAGATTTCATAACCCATTTTCCACACAAATGGGTGCTGTATATACGAATGTTAACAAGATAACTGATGGCATTAAGTCAACGATCAAAAATCTACTTAATAATAGAGAACAAATACCGGACGATTTTAAAATATTATTGGAAGCAATTCAAACTGCGATAAAAGAACAGAGAGATTTATATTTTTTGGGTGCAAGCACACTAAAAAATCCCCTAATATTTAGTTATTGCGATGAAATCGTAAAAACGAAAGGATTTCTAGGACTTGTAGGAAACAATATATTATTCAACCTTTCGCAAAACTTGCCTCATATTATTTTTAATAGTACAAAGAGAACAAATTCATATCAAGATGGGCGTCTACCAATTTGGGACGGTGTTCTTTTTTATAAAGGTGCGTGGGGTAAGATTGACCCAAAACAAAATTCTAAAATATTAGAAACATTCGTTAATGAGATTATTAAATACCACCCAGCAGTTGTTGCTATGAATCGAGCTACAGGGACTAGAAGACGTAGAGATGGGGGTTATAACAAAACCCGTAAAAATCAACCACTCAAATGAAACACCAATTTTGCCAAATCATCTGCCCCCCGTTTCCACTTCTCCTGTTCCATAATCTCTTTCATCGTCATTCCATTCAGCGTTTTCAAATACAAACAGGCAGGTAAAACGGACATGGTATCGACCTCTTTCTTCTCTTGTTTTTTTATCTGTTTTTTCAATGCCATCAGAAAATCCATATACTCTTTCTTCTCCATTCCATCTACCGTTTCTTGCACGGTTTCCAAGAACAAAAACAAGTCTTTATTTAAGGTCGAAGACCGACTCAAGGTCTTGTTCAACGAATACCCCAAAAAATCCATCAAATGTACATCCACGATTTCCATTTGGTCCGTCAAACTCATGGTCGGATGACTAAACCATAACAATGTCGACGCTACGTTACCAAAGTGTTCCAACGCGGATTTACATTGATCAAAATCCGCGCCATGTGCCTGATGTGACTGCGAAACCGACAATATATTGGTAAACGCAGAAGACCCGGTCCGTTCATCTAAATTGCCCGAACTTTCATTTCGTAATTCCGAGATCGTTTTGTCGTAAATAAACATAATCGCATCCATCAAATCGAACTGGGGAGGACCTCCTACTCCTCCATTACCTCCGTGACCATTGATGTATCCGAGTTTGAATGTCTGCTCAATGTACTCAATGAAACAGTAGATTCCCTTATGACAATGATCCGCAGAAGTCGCCACATTCTTTGTCATACAAAAGGCGATTTTGTAAATATGGGTGATGGCATTCAATCCGAGTTGGACGGTATATTTAGCAGAATCCATTATTTTCATCGTATCCGACGAATTCATGATTGCTAAATAATCGTAGACAATCATCGAATATCGCCGGATGAGTTCTTGGCGCGTTTTAGCAGAAACGTCTTCCCCCGATTCTTGGAAAACAGATGGTTCATTCGCATAGTTCATATTTAGGGATAATGAGCGTCTTTACATTAACCGTCGAGGATAATCTTGGAACCCCTTTCTGTTATTAGTTTTTGGTGCGTAAGGTATTTAAAGTATAAAAGGTTGAAATTCTTTATATTGAAACCTATTAAAATGAGCAAGACAACTACATCTGCCCAGTTTGTACCTCCTCCGGTAAAACAACCCACTGCGAATGCAGGAACCACACCCAATGTAACTGCTGCTGCTGCTGCTACTGCTGCCACATTCCGTCTTCCCGGTTCCGCGACGGTAGAACACGCCATGAAGTTGGCAATTAACGAGGACCGCCCGATTATGATGGATTACTGGAAGGATTCGATTGAGAAGACTGTTCTGATTGGACAGCGTGACGACGATACGAAGGAGAAGATCCTGGTGCGTAGTGAGGAAGAATATACGAGTCCCATTAAACAGATCTTGAAGGTCGGCACTGATTATATTATTATGACGGAGAACTCCATTTATTTGGTGGACACGGGCATTCCATTTAGACGTATCTCCGCCTAAGGGAACCTACGGTTCCCTTCAAAACCCTCCCTTCAAGGGAACCAAGGTTCCCTTCGGAACCCTCCTTTCTTACGGTCGCTTCGCGACCTCTCACGTAAACGCCTAAGGGAACCTACGGTTACTACGCACTTCGTATTAGTGCCTTCGGAACCCTCCCTTCAAGGGAACCAAGGTTCCCTTCGGAACCCTCCTTTCTTACGGTCGCTTCGCGACCTCTCAACTCAATTAAATCTCAAATACGTACTTCTAGTGAAGATTAGTAATGAAGATTAGTAATGAAGATTAGTAATATTATATTTGCAATTACAATTACCTAAATTGTAATTACATATTCGTACGACAATATGCAGTCAATATTTAGACAATGCGGTATAATATAGAGTGATGTCTCCTCCGACTTACAAACGACGCGACGATAAAGACCGTGATTACAAGAAAAAGGGTGGAAAAACGAAACGCCGAGGAGGTAAGCGCGATGATAAAAAGCGAAAAGGCGGTAAAACAAAGAGGCGAAGAATGTCATGGTAATCCTCGATTCATCATAGAATCTCTGCCAATTTCTGCGTCTGTTCGTCTGTAAGCGTCTCTGGAAATGCGACGCTAAATTCAATGACGAGATTCCCCACATTCCCATCTCGCATCATTCCCAAATTCGGTATGATTTTTCTGTAGTTCGGCGATATAATCGTCCGGTTCTTCAGATTATTCAAGCACAACAATTTACCACTTACATGTGTTATTTCGAACGAAAATCCAGTCAACGATTCTTTTAATGTGATCGCGCGTTTATGCAGCAAATCCATTCCATGTCGCTCGAACATATCTGAATCATTCACTTTGACAATAAACTTGATATCGCCTTTTAATTCGGCAGAAACGGTATTTCCACAGTCTCTCATGATAATAATTTCGCCATTATCGATTCCCGGATGAATGCTGACATATACCGGTTCGATTTCGTGGATTTTCATATCATCTTTGATGGTCCATTTTTCCACGTTGATGCATAAAGTGCACCCATTGTATGCTTGGTCGAATGCCACCTCAATGTTTTTGATGATGGGGGGAGGTTTTTGCATTTGACGGAAAAAAGGATGCCCTCCTCCAAACGGCATTTGTCCCATCCCTCCCATCCCTCCGGGCATTTGTCCGGGCATTTGTCCATGCATTTGTCCATGCATTTGTCCATGCATTTGTCCCGGCATTCCACTATGAAAAACGTGGATTCCCGGTCCACCAAACCGCATTTCTGCCATTCCGCCCATTGGTCCAAAAGGACCCATTGGACCCCCTTGTCCAAACATCATATTGATGATGTCATTCACGTCGATCTCTTGTCCTCCTCCTATATGTACCCCATCCAATTCCGCATTGTATTCGTGCCGCCGCCTCTCGTCGCTCAGTGTCTCATACGCAGAACCGATTTCCTGGAATTTCGATTGCGCTTCTGGCGACGAATTTCGATCGGGGTGCCATTTCAGAGAAAGACCGCGATAAGCACGCTTTATTTCATCCGGAGACGCCTCTCGCGAAACTCCCAAAATATCATAATGTGTTGCTGGCATGTATTGTATTTGGTTCTGTATATCAAATACGATATAAAGTGTTTATGTTGTATTTTTGTCGCATACAATATAAAGAAACACGTTTTACAAGTAATATCTTTGTCTAGGAACTGAATGTCGTGGTCGACTTCTCGTATTTATGTTTGTGGTGCAGTACGGAACTGTGGACCATATTTAGACGACGTATTTTTGAACATACGAAGAATAACAAAATTATTTGCGGATTTTCATATTATTATTTCGTTTGACGTTTCAGATGACAATACTCTTCTCAAATTGATTGAACAAAAGAAGAAACTCGGCGAAAAACTAGATATAATTGTGAATAAGGAGTATCTTTCTCCGATAAGAACCGAAAACATTTCGAATGCTCGGAATGCGTGTTTAAAAAAGATGCGGGAACGAATCGGGTCGGGAATGGAAGCGGATTATTTCATCATGATAGATATGGATGGGGTTTCTGAGGGTCCGATGAATCTGGATGTGTTCAAGAGGGCAATGAACAGGTCAGACCAATGGGATTCGGTCAGTTTCAATCGCTATGGGTATTACGATCTGTGGGCATTGTCCATCGACAAATTCGTATATGGTTGCTGGGGATGGTTCTGTCCAGTCGAAGTCGTGGAGCATATGCGCATGTATATTATCGATAAATTGAGCAAGGTACCCGCAGACAAATTTGTAGAATGTCAGTCAGCATTCAACGGATTTGCTGTCTACCGCACATCCAAGTTCTTGAACTGCCATTATGACTGGCGTATGCCAAAACAGTATATGAGATTGGATGATTTGTTGGAGCAGCAGCGGATATTGTGGGGAGTCGGGAGTAAGTCTCCTCTCGACGAACAGACAGATGAACCGGATTGTGAACATCGCTCGTTTCATATGATGGCAACGGCAAAGAATGGGGCAAGGATAAGGATCTCGCCGGAAATCTTGTTTGAATAGTTCTAACAAATATTTATGCGCGATAGGAATGGATCTTGTCCACCCAGTACTTTAGTTGCAACTTATCCAGACACCATTCTCTCGCCGCATAGTCTGATAATGTTTTGTCTAGTAATTCGCGAGTAACGTGCGACCAGGATTTCACAATCAGAACCGGCAATCCATCGAACATAGTATCGAGAGGAGTGCTTATCATAATCGGAATGCATCCTAGACAGAGTGCTTCCCATGTCCGATGACAGTCGAGTCCTTCTCCCGGCGGACTCACTACAAATGCATACTCGATTTGCCGGGTCCACGACTCCAGTCGACTGATTTGATTTGGTTCGTAGTAAACCAAGTCCGGAGGAATCTCATGATATGCTTGCCATCTCGACCCCCGGTGAATTGCGAAATGAAACGTGGTATAGGCAAATGGGATTCTTTTGGAGAGAGGGTACGCCTTTTTCGCAACCGCAAGTAATTCGTCTTCTTGCATTTTAGGAGAGGTTCGGGGACCCCAATACATATCATTGTTTGCCATGGTATGATAGTCGAGTCCTATAGGCAAAAACTGGAGTTTTGGATGGTCTTTAGGAGAATACACCAAATTTTGCGAAAACCAGGCAAGGAGTCTTGGGTCATTGATAAACCCGTCGAAATCGAGAGAGGACAATGAACTTTCCGGGATAGAAGAATCGCTATCTCCTGTAACGAGAACAAACTTTGCGCGGATGCTCGGTAAAATACGGTGGACAAAATCGGATAGGGCAGAGGAGCAGATATAGATGGAGTTGCCGTCTTTGATTGTATCGGGGAGAACATCCCATTCCACGGAATATAGACTGGAATGCGGATTTGGACTGTGATGAACACAACTTTTTAGGAGTCCTCTCGACCCTACGTAAAAACACGATGTTTCATCATCCATTTGGATTCGTAATACAATAGTAAATATTTGCAATGACCGTTGGGTACGCGATATGTAAATATATGATGTTATAGACTACAAACAACATAAATGAAATCAGGATGTAAATAATTAGACCCAAGATGGAAAAAGAGAACAAAACATTTATCGCTAAATATGCGCCTCAATACTTACGCGATTTCTTGTGCGAAGACTTTGAACAGGGAGGACTTTGCCCGAATTCGGGGGAAGGGATATTATCCGAATCGCAGCGGAGAGAATCGCGTAAGGATAATGGGGTAGAGTATGTTCTGAAGACCTTAATCGATATGGACGATATGAATATCTTGCTTGTCGGCGGGTTTAATTCTGGTAAAACCGCGATGTTATATGCTTTAGCGCGCGAATACTACCATTCTTCCAACACAGGAGGAGGACCCGTATCATTATCCGAGAACAATGTGCTTTTTATTAACAATTTGAAGGAGCAGGGAATCCAGTTCTTCCGTAACGACATGAAGACGTTTTGCCAGACACATTGTTCGATTCCGGGGAAAAAGAAGGTGATCTTGATTGATGATATGGACAGTATCAATAAACAGAGTCAGCAGGTGTTCCGCAATTACATCGACAAACATAAACAGCATGTTTGTGTGATTGCATCGTGTTCGAATTTGCAGAAAGTCGTGGAGAGTTTGCAGTCGCGACTGCATATTGTGAGGATTCAACCTCCTACGAAACAGCAAATCGCATCATGTATGAATAAGATTATTACAAAAGAGGCAATCGCGGTGGACCGGGGATGTCGCGAGTATTTGTTGGAGAGGTCGAATGACAATATTTGCAATGTGATTAATAATTTGGAGAAATTGGCAATTTATGGACGCGATGGTGTCATTTTATCGCGGGATATTTGCGAAAAACTGTGCTCCACTATTTCGTTTCACCAATTCGAATTGTATTTGGGTGCGTTAATTCGCGGAGATTTAAGAGAATCCGTACGGGTTATTTATTTGCTTTATGATTATGGATATTCGGTGATTGATATTTTGGAGTATTTTTTCGAATTTGTGAAGACCACAAGTCTTATTGAAGAAGACGTGAAGTATAAGATTGTGCCGAATATATGCGACTCGATATCTGTTTTCCACAATATGCACGAAAATGGAATCGAATTGGCAATTTTTACAAATAGAGTGATGCGATGCATTGGTGAACGGGAATGAGAATCTTCTATGGGCAAAACCACCATATGAATAGACGGAAAATCTTTGGAACGCGGTGTGTTCGGATCCATGTAAAAATCTGGACATTGTACAAATATAAGTCTATATTAAGTTGCTTGCGTTTGTTTTAATATGTCTAAACAAATATTTAGAAAATTGGTACCACCCGAACTATTATACGAATTGTTGGAAAAAATATGTCTGAAAACCGATAAATATTATTTAGTAGACCATAACGCGTATAAGAAGTTCATGTTTTTGGGGTTAGATCAGTGGTTCAAAGAGAGCATCATCGGATGCTACCACGACTCGAAACGTTTTTACGTCACGCGTGAAATGAACTACAATTCGTTCATTAATATTTTGCGGCAAATATGCAAGTCGAATCAGATGATGTTCACGAGTCAGATTAAATATATGGAGTCGAAGTACAGTATCGAGTATTTGATTTTTCATACATTCTCACATTAATGTCTAGTCGTATTTTTTGTTGTCCTTCAATAACTGCCCCTCAGGCAGTTATCTTATAGCAACGGAAAACACGAATAGGCATATACGCTAGTCATATGGGAAAATCCCCATATGAATAGACGTTAATGTCTAGTCGTAATTTTGTGTTTCCCATATGACTAGACGTTAGATAACCGACCGATAGAAGTCGTCGATTGTGCTACCTCTTTCACACTTCTCATCTGTCCATAAATTTTGAAATAACGATTTATAATACAATGCTCGCTCGTATTCCGCATTGTATTTTATGTAGTATCCGAGTTTGTCGGAGAATGTACCCACACTCCACCTGGTCGACCCATTGATATTCCGAACCGCATAAGAAATGTAGGGGTATCTCCGAACGGTACCAATCAACCCAGTTTCCTCTAAATGCATCTTCAGTATCCTCTCCATACTCCATTCGCGTTGCCCCGCAATAATATCGTAGTATCGATTTGCATTTTTGTGGAAACTCTCTAGTATGGAAACGTATTTCTCAAAATGACAGGCAGAGAGGACGACCGCGCGGTCGCAAATACCGCCGTAATCTTCCCAATCTGGTATCCAGACATGGGATTCGTCCAGCAATTCCATTTTAGGGAAAGGAAGTGCGTAGATATAGTCGCTCCGCACGATCACAAACCGGTCGTATTTAGACAAGAGGTCGTTTTCTCTCGCATTTTTTTGCAAGAACCAGAGGAAGAAGATGTGGATGTAGGTCGAAATGCAATAGTTGGAAAAGTCGGTCGGGTCGTCGTTTTCGGACCCGATATGCGTTTTCAGTTTCAGGAATTCCGTATAATGTTTTGCGGTTTCTGGAATAGAGGGGGTTTCGCGGTATGAATATTCGACGGATTTAGCAAAAGAACGGTCGGATTCTTCGTCGTAGAGGAACCGGTATTTCGCGAGTCGGTAGAATGGGTTCTGGTAGTCGTAGTTGGATTTTGCGCCGATGCACAAGCAAAGGTCTGCCCCGAGTTCGTCGATGACGTTTTTCTTGAAATTGTCGAAGGTGAGTTCGTGGGCACGGGTCTCGGATAAAACGACGACAAGGGTTCGTTGCATAAGTATGAATTATATTTATGCAAACGATTTGATGTGGTTTGTTTTGACGCGTTTGGACAAGTCCAAATGCTAATGTCCAGACTCCCTTCAGGAAGAGTAAAACTCCTCCCGAAGGGAGTGAACATAACCACTGAATTCCCTTTGATTTGCTAATGGAATCCAGATGCTAATTACTCGCCTTATGATATATCATTTATACCGAATGTTTTTCAATTCAAAAAATATATATTTGTATGTATTTGCCTTGTCGTTGGTGGCAGTGGCGTCCTATGTCGGCAATAAATTCAAGGCACAATTTCAAGACAAAGACGAATATGATTTAGTGCGACAGTATTTGCTGAATGAATCGCCTCTTTATGGCAATAATAAACCGAAAATCTGGATACATACGAAATACGAGTACAATGCCCGGGTTTGGAAGAGTTTCCAGAGCAGGTCGTCGATGGACCTGAACCAACCGTATATTCATATGACGATTAAGAGTATTCTTGACCATTGTGGCGACGATTTCCATATTTGTCTGATTGACGACAATACCTTTAGCAAATTGATTCCTTCGTGGGATTTGGATTTGACAAGGTTGGCAGAACCATTCAAATCACGTGCCAGACAGATTGGACTGGCAGAATTGGTCTATTACTATGGCGGAATGGTTTTGCCGAATTCATTTTTGTGCATGAAACCTCTCAAAGATTTCTATTTGGATGCGACGGCAATGGACAAACCGTTTGTTTGCGAGGCAGTAAATCGGACCGTAAATATTGTGAGGCAGGGTACACAAGGACGTTTAGCATTTTTGCCGGATTTGCGCATCTTCGGTGCAAACAAGAATGACCCGACAGTGAAGGAGTTGGTCAAGTATTTGAAGCATAATATCCAGGTGCAACATTTTTCGAATGAGAGGGAACTTTTAGGCGAAGATGGGTACTGGTGTTTGGACCAGATTGCGGCAGAGAAAATGAATTTAGTGGGAGGAGAGGTGGTGGGAGTGAAGACGAAAGACCGGAAACCGATTATACTGGAGAATCTGATTGAAGAGGATTATTTAGATTTGAGTCCTCATTGTGTTGGGATCGCGATACCTGATGAGGAGGTTTTGAATCGGACGAAGTATCAATGGGTTGCGGCGATGGATGTGCGGGATTTGCTGGAGGGAGGATCTATATTGTCGAAATATGCCAGGGCAGCAATTGTGTCGGGGAATCGGGAGCATTTGCCGGAACGTGTTCGAAGCGCAATTGCGATATAATTGCATGAATGAATGGATAATAATGCAACTAATAATGATGTATTAGTTGCATAACGAAGTGCATGGCATAACGAAGTGCATCGCATAACGGAGTGCATCGCATAACGAAGTGCATCGCATAACGGAGTGCATCGCATAACGAAGTGCATCGCATAACGGAGTGCATCGCATAACGAAGTGAAAAATCGAATAATATAATCATTCTTATTATAGTATTACCATTACCATTGCCATGCAGACTAGATATATGCCATATGATAAGCATAATCTTAGGTTTATCAATGCGAATATATTTCACGATATTAATCATGATTATGGTCCAGGCGCATCTGACGAAAGATGGGAAAAAGTGCAACAACAATTAAAACAGTTTGGACAAAACTTCACAATTACGGTAGGAGGTGTAAGAGCAAAACATTTCCCTCATGGAAATACAAACGGTACACATAGACGTCCCACCATTGTAAAACCAAGTGTTTTAAAACATTCATCGACGATTCGAAGTCTACCATCCCCAAAGTTACATAAACACTCGATAAAAAATCACATAATTGACGAATATGATATGACTTATTATGTATTGCAAGAGTTTGTAAATTCCGTAAATACGAAAATATGTTTTAACACTTTCTTTGCTGCGGCACACCCAATCCCCCCAACATTCGCGGTACTTTTTGATGGTGCTGATTCCCCCGATAAAATGGTAGAAACGAGTGGATTATATAAATTATACACCAGAATATCCTACTATATTCGATACGAATGCAACAACGACGCAGTTACATTTGTTAAACAGTTCATTGAGTTCACTAATCCGCGTAATATATTCAATGATTTAGAAAAATACATATTGATTGGTATTTATGATACCGTTGAACGTACACAGACGACATCAAACTCGAAACGCTTCCATGGAGGCGCCGCAAAAGATGAAATATTAGAGATTTATCAACTGAGTGATATGCTGAATGAATTGAATGGCGAGCGAGATAAAATAGAACTCGTTATTGACAGCATATATGACACGTTTACAAGAAATCAAACGGACTATTCGAATTCAAGACGTTATATATTGCAACGAACGAAAGAAATTTTGAAAAAATATGGACAAATCAAGAAAATGGGGTCGGTCGACAATGCAAGTAGTTGCTTTACCAAATGCTGTTTTTTCCCGCCCGTCCCAAGGAGTTCAAGACAAGCAAGTAAACCGTTTGACGAGTTTACAAGAGAATGTTTTCTTGATTATTATACCACCGGGTTGATTGGGTTCTATCAAGGGATTTTGAGTGGATTGAAAGCGGAAGAAGAGGCAGAAAGAATTCGAACGGAAAGAGAAGAAATTCGGGCAGCATCCGGCGAATTGACAAAAGATCAACGCCTCATTCGGGACCAGTTTTGTTCTTTGATTGCAAAATTAGGGTTGGTATTAAATGGAGAATATGGAGTTGACGGAACGCAATTATCGATATTCTCCAATGGAGACGACGCAATGACTGCGAAAGAAATTAATTTATTGGCAAATTGGGCAAATTGGGCGTGGAATCCAGATTTACATAAAAAACGGTTACGTCCAACCGGCGCTAGATCGAATATTGACGTCGAGTTATTCGATTTCACGCATGATTATTTTGAAGATTATAGGATGGCGTCCGATAACTACCCGATTTGTAGAACATCTCCGAATTTAAAGTATGTTATCGATAATGCTGCAATGGTACCGAATAATTTAAAAGACTACGTATTTTGCCCCGTTTCGTCAGTCGCGGATGGAATGAGAAAATGCAATGTAAATCAATTGGAAGAACACGGTAGCATGGACTTTGTAATCTGCGACAGAAACGATTATGATGCATTACAGAGTCGACAAGTACCAATCGAGCATTATTACCGAGGTATGTCAGAATATAACAATAGAGAAAAAACCACGGTTTATACGATCGAATTAAAAACCCCCATGTTGACAACCCCGATTATTTTGAAAAAACAAATTGATTTGGCGGGAACCGTGTTGGAGGCGCATAATGTTCTCCGCGAAACTCTTATCAATATAATCGGGTTTATTATTAAATTACAAGAAACTGCTCCAGTTATATCTACAATTATTTACAACCATCCAAATGGTATATTTGGTGGATTATATGAGTCGTTGTTTCACTCTACTTATCCAGACTATCCTGGACTCGACGATAAATTGCCTAAATACCAATTTGAATTTCTTACCATTATATTGAATATATTGTTCAAAGGGTCTGGCGATTTATTTCAAGAAATAAATGCAGTATGCAAATGGGGAGGTTACGCAGATAGTGGATATAGTTGTAGTCATTCGGTAGTAAAATATAATGCATCAAATACGAAGTCGTCGAATGATGGAAATGCTTTGCGCATGTTTATTGCAAATGACCAACCATCTGGGTGTAGATTTGCGTTTTTATTATTGAATGGATACAAAGAATTCACTAACGAATATGCGTTTGGCGGTTATATGGGGATTGGAAAAACGTTGTTGGTTACGAGAGCAGATATGCGATCGCAGTTTAAAGACGCATTATGCTCTCCCAATCCGAATTTTTCTCAATCTGAATATATTTTACATGGAGGCGCAAAAAATAAAAAACGAAGCAGTCCAACTCGCAAAATAAAAAAACGACTAGACATTACTTAGAACTCGAAATTTCGACCCTTCTTCTATTGTTGCGTCCCACTTATTATGCCAGTGCCATGCGTATGCTCCATCAAACACCTCTACCTTTTCCACTTTGCCGAAAGGGTTGTTTGATGCTCCTTCAAATCCCCATTCCGAATCGAACCAAACTCCAGGTAAGCAAAGAACCTGGTTCCTCTTCGTTCTCGAATACAAATCTGACCCCCAGCAAAATGAATTTTTGAGAGGCGACGTCTCCAAAATCAATTCTAAAAATTCTAGAGACAAATCTGACTTGGCATGTAGACGCATGATTGCTCCGTTCATTTTCATGATGGGTTCTTTTGTGTCTGATGCTTCTGCACTTGTGCCTGCTGCTGCGCTTGTACTCGTTCTGCTAGCGCTAGCGCTTGTGTCTGCTGCATTACTTGTGTCCGTTCTGCTAGCGCTAGCGCTTGTGCCGCTTGTGCCCCATTGATACAAAAACTCCATATGATTGAGAGGAGACATATCCCTCAAAACCAGCACATCCATATCAATATAGAACCCCCCGTATTTATGCAAAATCAACAATCGGAACAAATCCCCCTCTAAATAACACAATTCGTCATCAAAAGAGTCCACCCCCGAACCTTCCAGAATCGTCCCTTTCCTCTCCTCCGCATAATCCCATTTCCGAAACCGAACATATTGTCGGACCTCATCCCCTATATACGATGAGTCCGATAAGTCCACATTCGACCATAGATTTATCTCGAAATTCCCACGTTTTCGATGAGAGGCGACAATCGATTTCAGAACCCCTCCTTGTTTTTCCCCGAACGGGCGCGGAACGCGCCAAAAACAGTGAAATACCAATGGACTTGTATCACGAACCGGCATCCGTTTCGCGTATTCCAGAGACGCCAAATAACTCGTCTTGTCCGGTCGATAAAGGTCGATATTCTCATCCATGAAACGAATCATATTGTCCATTTTATAAATATTCAACAATATGATTTTGCAGTATTAACCGCATAAATATTATGCCGTAGACACTCTATCAGAAAAATGAACCCGAATCTCATGACCATTTACCAATCCCCCTTCCCGAAACGCCGAATCGGGAGATGGTGTGATGGCGGGTATGCGATTGCCGATATTCCCGGCATCAAATACGACATATTGATTGCCGGAGGTGTATGCGACGATATTAGTTTCGAAGAGGATTTCGTCCGCTACCAACTCGAATCTTCCAACGTTGTTCCGGTCTATGCCTTCGACGGAACCATAACCGAACTCCCTAAATCGCCGTTTGAGAACCAGATTCGGTTCATCCAGAAAAATATCGGCGAACACGAGACCGCGGAAATCACCAATCTACATAATTTACTGCATCCATATACCGAAGTGCAGAATGCGAATGTGTTTGTGAAGATGGATATCGAAGGCGGAGAGGTCGATTGGATACGGTCTTTAAAGAAAGAACATCTCGATACCATGGCACAAATCGTCATGGAGTTTCATTCACCTTTCGCCAATGCAGAAATAGACATGTTCAAGAAATTGAACGAAACGCACTTGCCCATTCATTTTCACCCGAATAATGCGTGCGGGACGCGGGTTCATAATGGGGTCTATTTCCCGAACGTTTTTGAGTGCACGTATTTACACAAACGGTTTTTCGGAGGGAAAGCAGAACTGAATCGGGACTATATACCGAACGATATGGTGGATGTACGGAATATTGGATTCAAAGACGAAATATGGATAGGACACCCGCCGTTCGTCCATTTCGAAAAGTTTTCTCGCGATGTTTGATTTCCTCCTATATGAATAATATTTTCGAATACATCTGAAAATATTATGCTAGATGAATACGCTGGCGGGTATGAGATATTGAAGATGTTTATTTGCTGGGGGGCGCGGTGGTGTTGCTGGGGTAGGACCCTCCATGTAGTTCCTCCTCTTCGTCGTCACCCGAACCACCCTTCACCTTACGGGACTTGCGGTTCTTTCTCGACTTCTTTCCAACCTTGACATATCCGAACTTGCCTTTCTTCGCGGTATATCCGTACTTCACGAGACGCTTCTCCTTCTTCGCAGTGGCGTGCTTCTTTCGACTCACGATGCGACCCCACTTGTTCATCATCAGATGGGACTTGGTGAGTTCGCCAGCAGTCTTGTATGCCGTGCCATTCATCACCTGTTGTCTGGAACCGAACAGTTCCTTGAATGTATGGCCGTGAATATGGTATGCGCCATCGGCACTTCTATGAGGACGTTTGGTCATTATATCTTAATATACACTAAACGCACATTTTCGGGCAAATTGATGAATTGGTACACATTGCTTATTCATTCATCTTAGGCGCCAAATGAAACACTAAATTCGCGTCGTCCGTTTCGCCTAAAGAATACGCAATGCGCATCGGGTAAGATTCCCCGAACTTGATAGACACTAATTCAGAAATGCGACTATACGCACAGAAATGTTTCAAATAGGTCAGACTAAACGACAGCGCTAAATCTGCCCCTTCGTCAATCGCAAATTCCGACAAATCATTGATTCCGATTTCCACAAACATTTTCCCCTGGTCTTGACTCGTCGACGCTAAAGCGATTCGTTCCTCGCTACATTGCACCTCCATTGTATCTCCGAACATTTTCAATTGCGTGATAATATCGGCAAACTGGGCAGAATGCATCGCAAGTTCCGCAGTGTATTCGATTTCTGGTATATGCATCCCTTCCTCCTCAATATCGATGAGAGGCAACTCGAAATGCTTGTCGAACGTATTTGTCGTCGGTTTTTTGTCTTTTGTCTTGGTCTTTACACTTGTATTATCGCCTTCCGCCACACTCAAGACAACGTCCTCGGGTTTCGTTAAATGTATCAGGAGTCGGTCGGTATCTTCCGACGAATATACCAATTGTATTTGCTGGTCTTTATCGCGGGAGGACAGAATCCTATGCAAATACGTCGCATTGAATCCGATTCGAATACTGGCATGGTCTGTCAACGTATAGACATCGAACCATGCGGCCGGAAGTGACATCTCTAAAATTGCCACATGGGCATTGTCCATACACTGCATCTTCATATACTTGTCACTGCATGATATGGAAATATGGTCGGTGAATAGTTTAATATGCTGGAATATCGTAGCAAATTTATCTGCCCGATCTGAATTCCGAATGACGATTTCCATTATTTAGAGTTGGGTTAGAGTGAGTTAGGATAAATTGTAGATACTAGTTTAACTTGTTTTTGTTATAGTTTTATGTTTTTGGATAAAACGTGAGGTTGTATTCGCCGGAGTCTTTCTTCGAAACCACGTGCAACTTTGCTTTCACATTCTCTTCCATGAATGGCATGACAATGTGTTTGATTGCGTCCATTATATTTGGCGAATTATACACAACAAATTGCAATACGACCGGGGCAAACCCGGTGTTTCGTTGAAAACATTTCATGCAAAATGTCTCGATTAGACCCTTGTATCTTTCTGCGGCGGAAACAGTAAACCCGTCGAAATTTAAAAACACACGAAGATTGCCATAAGTATCTTTGATTTGTTGAAAATTCATGATAATGTAGTCTGCGATGGTTTCGAATATTTCCGGTGACGCATATGTTTTTAAGAGAGGATAGTCAATATGCACACAATTTGTGCCTTCAATGATATTGCACGTGCGTTTAAGTAGAACTTCGAGTGTAATCTTACTAACTACTTGTTTCGCACAATCATATTTCTGTTGTTTCTTAAAAAGTGTATTTTTGCCTCCGGATTCAGAATAGAATTCTGACTTGGTTTTTTCTATTTCTCTTTCGAGATCGTCAAATGATGATAATCCGGACATCTATTTTAACTGAGACGAAATTATAATGCTTAAATAATATGTATTTCTCTGAAATTGTATTTATATTCATGTAAATACAATAATCATTCCTAACGTCTAGTCTGCCGGAGGCAATGGGCAAAAAACCCATACGACTAACGTATATGACTAGACACTAATTTGACTGGTCAACGGCACTGAGTGCTTTCTCTAAAGGCGTGGGTTCGTCCGAAAGAATGCGAATGCGGTCTTCCATAAGAGTCTTATTCACCTCCATCGTATAGGTTTGCAGTTTCATAATGGTATCTTTCAATGACGCCAATTCATCTGCAATAATATCGAAACGCGTATTGTATTCTTCGATGACGGGTCTTAATTCGATTTCGTCTCTGGGTTCTACCACTGTCTTATTGTTTGTCTGGGTCTGGACAAATTGCTCTAAATTATTTAGGCGTTTATCGACTAACGAAATCACTTGGGGTAGAGTAAGACCCGGACCCATATTTGGTTGCTGAGATTGTTGTTGTTGTGCGCCGGGAAAATTGGGTTGAGGAACCGTTTGGCGGACACCTGGGGCAGGAGCGACCGCTTCAGGTCCAGCGCGACGACGACGGGCAGATGCAAGTGCTGTACTCATTTTTTGTGATTGAATTCATAATATCGACGACTATTGTTTTGCTTGATTTTCTACGCAAAATACAGCGACCTTAAACCCGGTATGTCGTAAAATACAGCGAACCTTAAACCCGGTATGTCGTAAAATACAGCGAACCTTAAACCCGGTAGGTCGTAAAATACAGCGACCTTAAACCCGGTAGGTCGTAAAATACGGCGAACCATACGAAGTGTTATGCCACCATATCCATCTCAATCTTCGGATGATGCAAATACTGCTCCAAAAACTCAATATCCCCTAAATCATAGTCCTCAATCTTCTCTCTCACCGTTTTGATTTGAATCCTAGGAAAATCGAGAGGCGTCCTCTCAACTTGCGTTTTCAAAGACTCGATGTGAGATTCGTAAATATGAACATCTCCTAAAAAATGCACAAATTCATCTGCCACCAAACCACAATGTTTCGCTAAAAGATGTGTTAAAAAGGAATAAGAGGCAATATTGAAAGGAACTCCTAAACCAATGTCCCCACTTCGCTGATAAAGGGCACAAGAAAGACGATTCCCTCCTCTCACCCGAAATTGTGCTAAAACATGGCAAGGAGGGAGTGCCATTTGGTCGATTTGTATCGGATTCCATGCGGTCAGTATTAGGCGGCGGGATGTCCTCTCAACCGGATCTCTCAAAGAATCGATAATTTTTTGCAACTGGTCTATACCGGCATAGGACGGCGGTCTTTCGGTTCGAGCATTGGAAGAAAATTCGAGAGTACTTAGCGGAATTCTCTGGAGAACCTCCCCACATCGACGATCATTGTTTACTTCGATCTGGACTGCCTCTGGACTTTGGTGGATGGGGAGAGTATTCCAATATGGGACATCCTTTCCGCAAATATAGGGAGCATTGAAATGTCGCCATTGGTATCCATAGACGGGTCCCAAAACGCCTTCCGGGTAATTTGCTAAACCTCTCGAATCTAAGAATTCGCGAGAGGCATTGGCATCCCAAATATGCACATTTTGGTTTTGCAGGTCCTTATTATCAGTGTTGCCTTGAATAAACCACATGAGTTCTCGGAAACAAGTTTTCCATGCGACCTGTTTTGTGGTTAATAGTGGAATTTTCCCATCCTTTAGCGAGAAACGCATCATACGTCCGAATGAAGCGACCGTGTTTCCATTACGACCTTCTTCTAACTCTCCATTCTCCAAAACATCTCGTATCAAATCTAAATATTGCTGCTCCTCTCCGTTTTTGTTATCTGTCATCCTTTCGTTATCTTCAGTATAACTCTAGTATCAATTATGGTTTATTGTTTATACCGATGAAATCGAAAAATATAACGCTAAATTATATCTACACGGTCTGAAATAGAATAAATGGATGCATTACAAGAAATTGGCGGTACAGAACCCAGCAGAAAAACATTTTTCACGCACGTGTTCGATATGTCGCAAGAAGCGAATGGCGAAATTATGAATGTGACACAATATGCTATTTTAGGAATAATACCTGTTCTAGTGCTAAATAAATTGATTCAGAGGTTCTCGCCGGAAGCAGATCCCGATAGTTCATCGATTGAACTTCTCGTCGAAGTATTGTTGCAAGTGGTTGTGATGTTTGTGGGAATCATTATGATCCACCGCATCATCACGTATTTGCCCACTTATAGCGGGTTCCGCTATGAACATTTGACCTTGACGAATGTTGTGTTGGCGTTCTTGATTATCGTATTGAGTTTGCAGACGAAGTTGGGGATTAAGGTGAATATCCTGTATGATCGATTGCTGGATTTGTGGAATGGAACCTCTAGCGAGGAAAAGAAGTCGAATGTGCGGTCTCGCGTTCGGGTGAATGATTCTGCCACGAACATAATACACAATCCTAGTCAGGCAGACTTCTTGGACACGGGGTCGTCGAGTGGCATGTTCCCACCCGCACCGGTGGTACAGAGCAAACCGAATAGTTCGTATGATTATATGATGCGGGGCGCGCCACCACAGGCACCACCGGGACCTGCCCCGGCAAATTCGATGTTGGGAGGCGGATTCGGGGCGTTTTTTTAGACGATTTTATTTGGTAAAAACTAAATAAAATATATAATTACCAATGGCGACTGAAGAATATCAAATTGGTCGTTTGTTGGGTTCTTCTAATTACAATCGTATATTTAGTAGTTCCAATAATAGTTTCCCAAGTAGATTTTTTGAAGTTGCGAAAGAAAATGCAATTCCATATGACGCATTTATATATTTGAACTCAATTGGATATGTAACGAATGAAACACAATATTTTACTAAAGAATCTGCAACTCAATTTTTGAATTTTCACAGAGAATTCAATGATTGGGTGCATGGTGCAATTGAAAATTTCAGTATACAGAAAATCTATATATTGCAAATTCAACCTACATTCTTTGATGAGACAAACGGGATTTCAAATGGGTTTGTATTTGTTAAATTTGTAAAGAGTGATAATTATCCTGGGGTGGCATTGATTCGAGGTAATGCGAATGCTTATTTTGTGATTTTGAATGTGGACACCACAAAACATGTGGTTTTTTCAAAAAAGACACAAATTCCAGGATTACAGGAAGATTATCTAGAATTGATTGCAGGAAATAATTTAACTTTTGTAGGAATATTGGAAAAATTAAAGATACCAACAAACCCAAATCCTAAAATAAATGGGTCCAAACTCGTTGATATGTATCCTTCGATTGGAGGATGCAATGAACGCGTCAGTCTTTTTCAATTAGAACTAACTATATCAAAAGAACAATTACAACAAATACGACAATTACAAAGTATACACGTTATGTCTTACATGGAGGTTGTTCGAAAAATAACTACAGGTGAAATAACAGATTCAAAGATTTTGTCAGCATTTGCAGTACTTGGTCTCAAACAAAGACAGAAACTACTTCAAAGTTATAATGGTGGAAGCAAAAAATACAATACTCGGCGTAAAATACGGAAATCGAATAAAAAGAAAACATGAAAATATCAATTGCGTAATACTAGTAATTTTCAAATTATACCTTATTTATAATATGAATCATATCGATAAGGTCGTCTATATTAATCTCAACAAACGCACAGACCGCAGACAACATATGGAAGACCTCCTCTCAACCTACGATATTCCCGCCACCAGGTTCGAGGCAATCGAACACTCGCCTAACGGATCGGCACGAGGAGCGCCCCTAAACGGTTTATATGGTTGCGGACTTAGTCATTTAGCAGTGCTGAAACTTGCCCGCGACAATGGATGGCGAAATGTCCTGATTTTGGAAGACGATATTCTGTTCAATCTCCCAAAACAAGATTTCGAACAAGATATTGAGAGGTTGTTTACGCAAGGACCCGAGTTTGATGTTTGTATGTTGGATATTAATTTGCAGCGGTCGGAACCCGCAACCCCATATGATTGGTTAACAAGGGTCAAATACGCTCATTGTGCTGGAGCATATATTGTGCAGCAGCATTATTACCAAAAACTGATTGATTTGTATGAATGGGCACTTCCGCAGTTATTACATACGGGCGCACATTGGATTTATGCGAATGATGCGGTATGGGGACAGTTGCAGGAAAAAGACAAATGGTATACGTTTAAGGAACAAGTTTGCAGACAAATGTCGGGGTACAGCGACACGAAGAATATGGTGATTTGAGCGAAATTGTGTTCCCTATATTTTTTGGCATACAAATATACAATGATTTATATACAAATATATGTTAAAAACTGAGCATATTTTGACAGTGGCAATATTTGGTCATGGATGTGAATATTTACTCGATCCATTTCCAGAATCGGATATAATTGGCGATTTTTATAAAAACAAAGTTAGAGTATTTAGTCAAGCGTGTGTTCCAGATCTACCAAGCGTCACCGGAAGTCATCAGCACAAAAGTATATCCGTGACAGTTCGAGATATTATGCAGAAGAAACCAAAAAACTCAGATACATTTTCAATATTGGACGAATATATGTCATCATGCAAACCACACTACGTAGATAAATTTAACGAATCAAAGAAAAAAGAGCGTCCGGATTTTGACCAGAGGTTGTTTGACCCATACTATAATAATCGGTTTTGTGGCAAAATGACATACTTAGCAAATAAAACATTCTATTTATACGAAACCTCTCCCACTGAACGTAGTGCGCATTTACATGGGGTCGTATTACTAGATGTTCGTTTGAAAAAAACATTCGAGGATGGTCATGTAGAATATGAAAAAGTTTTTAACCCGCCTCGCAATAATGATCCGATTGTATTAACAACGCACGATGGATTATTGTATTTATTGAAAAACGTTTTAGGCAAAAAAACGAAAGAATGTAACGAATATTTAAAATTTATGGGGTTATCATCTAAGACCACATCAAAATTAGATAGCATTGATTTGATAAAACTGTTCGATATATTAAGGTTCTTTGATTTTATAAATATATTGGATTATACTTGCAGAGAATGCATGACCGATTTTAAAACATTGAAGCGTCGAGAAATGTCACCACGCAAAATAGAGGATAATTTCGAAAAAGAACAATGGTTTCAAAAAAAAATGGAAATTTTTGGAGGAACCAGACGCAATAAAAAAGGTAAGAAAACCAGAAAAATACGTAAAAAGTTGAAATAAATCCAAACATACTATTTTCATGAAGAATATAATATGTTTTGCTGAGATACGAGGGGATCTTTTTTATTATTACCAAAAACGGATTGATTTGTATGAATGGACAGTTATTACATACCGGGGCACATTGGATTTATGTGAATGATGCGGTCAGGGGGTTATGATCGGGCAGTTTTCCCATATAGGTTTATTTATGGTGGTATTTACATCAAAAATAAAGTATTATCTAAAATTTAAATTATTATAGGGGGTTTCCAAAGGGGGACTCCCCTTTGGTCGACCGCACACAAGGCTAGCAGACGATTGCGACCCGTGTGGTCGCAATGTGTGATAGTCTGCATTTGAGCGAAATTGCTTATATTTTCTTGGCACTCACCAACCTCTCAATGAATCCCCGCGGGTTCTCGTGATTCGACACATAAAAATTAATTACCTCGGCAGGCGAATAAAACATGTCAGGTATGAGCGCCAAATCATTCGGGTCGATTTCTGCGCCATAATAATGCAAATACATTTCTGCTATGGTATTCCGCGTCGCATTTCCCAGATTCAGTGCCATGTCGATACGCCCAGGTCTAATTAACGCAGGGTCCAAACGGTCATAATGATTCGTCGTGATAATCATGATTCTTCCGGTATTCTCTCGAATCCCGTCCCAGAGATTCAGGATATCGTCCAGTGTAATATTGTCTTGCTGGTTAGAACTTGCGATGGGTCCCATCGACCCTCCCTCCATCTTCTTCATCACATATTTTGTTGCCTTTGCAATTTCGCGCTTGACTTTTTCTTCCGGTGTCAATGCCGAGGTTGATGGTGCGGTAGTATCTACGAATTCGTCTATATCTCCAACATCATCCATGCTATCTGCATCCGAAATATCCGACTTCGACTTTTGTTTTCGCTTCAAAATAATATCTCCGACGCAATCGATGTCTTCAAAAACGAGTATTTTCTTGTCGAACCCAATCGCATTCTTATCATTTGCATTGCTGTACTGTGTCTCGAAATAGAAGTCGTACAACTGTTTCTTCGTCTTGATTCTTGCGAGAGAAATCGAAATAATGTGGCGGTCGAGATGGGTCGCAAGTGCTTTGATGAAACTCGTTTTTCCGGTTCCAGGCGCGCCGTATAATGCAATGCCGAGAGTATACGGCACTCCATTCCGGCGATACCATTCCTTGTTCTCCGTGAAGAATTTGATTTTCTGTATGACGTCGCGTTTTTCATCGAAGAAGATGTTGTCGAACGATTTCATGGTTTCGTGGGGCGTTTCGCGCCAACCGCCTACCGTATCGTCGTCGTCGTCGTTATGGACTTCCGTATTGTTTAGTGTATAAACGAACAATTTGCCGCGTCTTTTCTCCTCCAAATATTTAGAATAGTTTTCCCGAATTGTCTTCACATATTCTTTGATGACAGAAACTTTGGATTTGTAGGAGAATACCATGATGGTGAATTTGATAATACGACTTTCATTTTTAGACATGCCTGCACTAGACTCCTCTCGTTGTTCTCCCGCTTCCTTCACAATGCAATAGATTTCTTGTTCGGCGTCGAGAAGAAAGGGTAGTTTCTGCGAAACCGTGAAAATGGTCTTGACATCTTCGGAACTCTTGTCCTCGTAATGTTCGCCTTTCACCACATTCGTGGCAAACTCCTTTAATTCGCGCACGTCTTTCATGGAGTCAATGCGCTGTACCACGTGGAATAGAATCGCACGGAAATTCTTGGAGAATGTATTTGCTAGGGTGATGGGACGGCGACTGTAATTGTCAATCCCAGTTACATGCTTTCCTTCCACAATGATGCAGTGTTTTCGCATGATGAAGGAACGCCAATCGAGGGACAATTCTCGCCATCCTTTTTTTCCTTCCCCAGTGACGGATTCGTATAACCAAGAGAACGCACCCACTACAATCGCAAGTGCAATCAATTGTGCTATGTTGGTTGTATTTCCTTTTTGTATTTGATTCATGAGAGATAGTCGAATATGGTCGACCATCAATGTTTGTAAAGAACCGAATATTTCGCTCATTTTAATTTCGAGTGAGGTCAATAAATTAGTGTCGAATAAGATTAGTTGATATTTTACAACAGGTTGCGTTTATATTTATTTGCAAATGTTTAGAGGGTAGATATACCAACTTGGGCATCCATGGAATCCGATAAAATCGTATTCGTTTCCGCACACTATCCGAGGAAAACATATTTTGCCATGAAAACTCGTGCGACCTTTGAAAAATATACAAAGTTGAGAGGATACGGATTTTATTATGACGAGGAGGAACCACCAGAGGAAGAAAAACATGTACGAGCATTGCATTATAGACGGTGCGTGAGTATGCGGAAGGCATCGGTCGTGTATCCTGACGCAAAATGGTTTGTCTGGGTGGATTCCGATGTCTACGTCAATAATTACGGTGCGAAAGTCGAAGACCTGGTCGATTTGACCGACGACAAGATATTGTATCATCTTTTTCATGAACGATCTTGGGGAATGTATGACATAAACACGGGTGTCAAATTCGTGAATCGAGAGGCGATTCAATGGGAAGATAAAGTCTGGGAACTGAGAAACACGGACCCTTGGACGCAGTATCCATTCGAACAGAAGACGATATATGAATATGTTTTGCCGCGAATTGGGAAAGAACGATATGTAATACATGACCCGTATGTGTTGAATTGCATTATAAAAGCATATCCCGACCGTGTTGCCAATTCGGTATTCACCCATATGTGTGCTTGTACGGAAGAGGAACGGAATAATATTATGCGAGAGGTTTATATTTAACGAAATGCCTCCGCATATAGTGGTGTATATTCATATCTGTCAAATCGGAGAATGGACCCGGTCGTTTCATATGATTATGGATGCGATGAAAGAAAGTGGGTTGTATAATGCCGCAACAGAAATCCGACTGGGTGTGTTAGTTCCTTATAATCATCAGATTGACCGTACTCTATTCGATGACCCGAAATTCCGTATTGTTTGCGAGGGACGACCGGAAGAATACGAACGACCGACATTGTTGCATATGCGACGGAGCGCAATCGAATCCGATCCTCTCGACACCCGATATTTTTATTGTCACACGAAAGGAGTACGCTGGTTCGGCACCCCGACGGAACCCTTTGTGATGGATTGGATTCAATTGCTGATTTATTGGAATATTGAGAAGTGGGTAAATGCAGAGGATATCGTTTATAAATACGACACATATGGTTGCAATTATCATAATACAGGTCAATACCCGCCACATTATTCGGGTAATTTCTTCTGGACAAATACACATCACTTGAAAACGCTGCCGGACACGATTGGACCTGCTTATAATGACCCGGAATTCTGGTTATGCTCGGCAGGAATGTTTGGGGGGAGACCGAATGTATATAATGCATTTAGTAGTAATTTAGAGGGGATGGGGCACTATGATACACTTTTCCCGGAGAGTCTTTACCGTACTAGTACATAACCGTGAACATAACCGTACTAGTACATAACCGTGCGTAAACGCACATAACCTCTCCACATTTATCGAAATATATCGCGTCAATGTAAAAAGATTAGAATGTATTTGCTGCAACTATTCGTTCTATTGTCATCGGTGTTTTGCGTAAGACCTGACAAAGAATGTCCTCTCGTTACACCATCCAATACCTCGTCCAATGAACATGAAGGAGGGTTCCGACTCGTCCAGTACAACATGGAGTGGTTATTCATGGACTATTATGCTCCCATGGATTGTCCCGGGTCCGGATGTCCTTGGAAAAACGAGACAGAGGCAAATACACATATCCAATATCTGGCGAAAGTCGTTTCTACTCTAAACCCGGATATCATGAATATTTGCGAGGTGGAGGGATGCGACGAATTAGACCTATTACGTTATCAAACCATGAACGGCACGGAATATCAGAAATATTTGAAACAAGGCACGGATACTGCGACAGGACAAAATGTCGGACTCATGACCAAATGGTCTCCTATTGCAAATTTGTCAAGAACGGAGGAGAGGATGGCATATCCTCTCGAAGGGTCTGAGTGTGGTTACACCGGTGCACCAGGAACTGCGGGAGTCAGCAAACACTATATTACGGAGTATGTGTTTTATGGGAGACCGACGCTTTTTATAGGATTGCATTTACTTGCTTATCCGGAGGACGCGACAAGGTGCGCGGAGCGAGAGGTACAGGCACAGATTATCCAGAATGTGGTTGCATCCTATATAGAAACCAACAAAGGAGAGGGAGAGGTGATTGTTTTAGGTGATTTGAATGATTTTGATGGACGAGTATTGGATGCGAACCGGAATGTTCCGACCTCTCGTGTTTTGGATATTTTGAAGGGACTCGATGGGGCGCATAAGGGTGAATATGAATTGCGGTCTGCTGCGGAGAAGATATCGGAAGTGGAACGGTTTAGTGATTGGTGGGATGAGAATGAAGATTGCGTGAGCACGGGGAATGAGTTTTCGATGATAGACCATGTGCTGGTGACTCCGTTTTTGTTCGAGAAGATTGAGAAGGCATTTTTTTATCATGGATATGATGAATTTTGCGGGAAATATAATTCGGATCATTATCCTCTGGTTATTGATTTCTTGTAAATAATCAATGGAAAGTTGATTTTATATGATACATCCACGGAAGATTGTCATGTACGAACAGACCATATATTATCTAATAAATGAATATTATATAATATGTCAGTAGTTAACTGCATACAAACACAATACAATGGAAACATGTTATATTCATTTATTTCTGGAACAGGTTCTTTGCGATACAATAGTAATACAACTGTAAGCGTGGTTGTTGTTGGCGGCGGTGGCGGGGGCGGAGGCGGCGCAAATGGCATAGAAGGCACTGGTGGAGGTGGAGGTGGAGGTGTTGGCGTTGGGACATTAACATTTTTGTCCGGCGTTACTTATACAGTAAATGTTGGAGTCGGAGGAAATGCCGGACTTGGTGGAAGTACGGATGCGACTGTGACCGCGGCAAAAAACGGAAATAATAGTTCCATTGTTGGAGGCGTAATTAATGAAATTGCTTACGGTGGAGGCAGAGGAGGAAGTTCATCTGGTACAAAGGGGGACGCTGGAAGTGGCGGTTCAGGAGGAGGTTCTGATGGAGGATGGACATTTCCTGGAAACCCAGGAGTTTCTACAAAAGGTTCTGGGAGTAGACTTACTTATTATGGCACAATTGGAGGAAACGGATTCACTCATGGGGGCGGTGGAGGCGGTGGCGGTGCTTCTGTTAAAGGTGGAAACTCGGTAAGTTATAATGGAGGCGATGGAGGAAACGGGTATACTTGGACTATAAATGGATCCGTTTACGGCGGAGGCGGAGGGGGCGGTTCATCCGGAACGACTTATGGGTCTGGTACCGGAGGTATAGGTGGAATCGGCGGAGGAGGAAGTGGAGGAGGAACATCTTCTACTGCATCTACCGATGGACTCATAAATACCGGAGGTGGTGGAGGAGGTGCTTATGGAGGAAAATCGTCTACCAATTTCAATGGAGGCGCAGGTGGGTCTGGAATTGTCGTTGTATATGGACCCGCAATTTTACCGTTTACTGTAGGAACTGTACCAACGATTACTTCTGTTACTCCTGGGTTAGGAAACATTACGGTCAAATTCAACCAGTCCGATAACGCAACTCCGTCTCCTTATTATTACTACAATGTGAATGGAAATACGTTTGGAAATACGACTTATAATAGCAATGCGTATTCTATCGTAATAGGCAATTTAACAAGTGCCGTCAATTGCAATATTGGATTAATGGGGGTTAGCGTTGTCGGGAATACGGATATATATTACGCGAATCAAACGCCATATATAATTGGATCCACCCCAACCATTAATTCAATCACACCCGGACTGGGGAATCTCACGGTGAATTTTAGTCCTAGTACGAATTATAACCCGTCTCCTTATTATTACTACAATGTGAACGGAAACACGTTCGGGAATTCGACTTTGAGCAATAATGCAAACTCATTTGTAATTACAGGACTCTCCAATGCGATTTCAACCAATATTGGATTGATGGGGGTCAGTTCAGTAGGCAACACGGCAATTTCTTATTTATCGCAGATTCCATATATCATTGGCACCACTCCAAATATATCATCCGTTACACCTGGATTAGGAAATTTGACCGTGAATTTCAGACAATCGACAAACGCGAATCCGGCGCCTTATTATTACTATAATGTGAACGGTAATACATTCGGAAATTCGACTTATAATAGCAACGCAACTTCGATTGTGATTGGCAATTTAACATCGATAACATCCAATATTGGTTTGCAGGGGATTAGCATTGCGGGGAACACGGGCGTTTCTTATTACACGGCAAATACGTATTTGATCGGAACCGACCCGATTATTACTTCAGTTACACCTGGACTCGGAAATCTTACCGTGAGGTTCAACAGATCTACCAATGCGAACCCTATACCGTATTATTACTACAATGTGAATGGAAACACGTTTGCGAACACGACCTATAATAGTAACTCGAGCGCGATTGTGATTGGTAATTTGACCACCGCAATCAATTGTAATATTGGTTTGCTGGGTGTTAGCACGGTAGGAAATACCAATACAGTTTATGCGTCTTCGATGCCGTATTTAATTGGTACGACGCCGACAATTACTTCGATTGTCCCTGGAACTGGGAATCTCGCGGTGTATTTCAACCAATCAACCAATGCAAACCCAGTGCCTTATTATTATTATTCTTATAATGGCGGAACTACGTTTGCGAATTCAACATACAATTCAAACGCGACGCCGATATTGATTACTGGTCTTACCGCAAATTCCTATACAATCCAAGTAAAAGGTGTGAGTGCAGTAGGAAACACCAGCGTTTCATCCACGGTTGGGTATCCGAATTTGCTGGGGAACACGCCTACCCTATCTACCGTGAACGGTGCAGGGAAAATAACGGTGACGTATAGTCAATCCATTGCAGGGACCGGTTCAACCAATTGGTACTATTCTTTGAACAACGGGTTGCTTGTATCTGCTCCAGCAAGTCCGTTTGATATTTCCGGATCTTTATTGACCGGGACATCTCCCTATTCCATTTATGTCCTGGCACGGAATCCTGCCGGGGATATTTCTTCGAATACGATTACTGGAAATGTACTGGGAAGTACTCCGACGATTGTATCGTTGACTCCAGGAATAAACAAAATTTCCGTCACAATGAATCAGTCTACAATTGGGACATTGCCAACCAGTTATTATTATTCATATTTTAGCAATGGGTCGAACCGTATCGGACCCGTAACATACCCATCGTTTGATATCAGCGGACTCACAAATACAACACCATATACAGTTTATGTCGTGGCGTCCAATCCGGCAGGAAATTTAGTTTCGTCGGGGGGTTCTGCCACTCCGAATGTGTTTGGAACCACACCTTCCATTGGGTCTATTACGTCTGGACTGAATAGTTTGACTGTAAATTTTGCTGGATCAACCGGAGGTTACCCGTCCCCGACTTATTACTATTCATATTCCAGCGATGGGTCGAGTCGCCTAGGTCCAGTGACGTCTCCGTTTACAATAACGGGACTTACCAACGCGAGTCCGTATACTATTTATGTGGTTGCATCAAATACTGCTGGAAACTTAGTATCAACTGGGGTATCACAAACTCCAAATGTGCTTGGTACAGTGCCTTCTGTTACTTCGGTAACTCCTGGTTTGAACAAATTGACGGTGGCGTTTACGGGGTCGACTGGCGGATATCCTTCGCCTACATACTATTATTCGTATTCTAGCAACGGGTCGAGTCGCGTAGGTCCGGTCACATCACCGTTCGATATTAATGGTATTTCTGGTTTAAAAACGGTTTATGTAGTCGCATCGAATGCAGCGGGAAATTTAGTTTCAACTGGCAGTTCTGGGACTCCTTATATTATTGGTACTGCGCCCGTTATCAACACCATCACTCCGG
>Ga0164294_10000544_pt1 | contig 36058 bp, 39 predicted proteins | sample GEODES005metaG_FD_111479 | JGI IMG/M metagenome (GOLD analysis project Ga0164294, IMG submission 111479) | Oligotrophic lake water microbial communities from Sparkling Lake, Wisconsin, USA - GEODES005 metaG | ecosystem: Environmental > Aquatic > Freshwater > Lake | place: USA: Sparkling Lake... | reverse complement strand
CGGTATGGATCGGGGACGTTATTGTCCGGTCGAGCGCCACCGGTACGGACACCTACGAACTCAACCGCAATCTGCTGCTCTCTGAAGGCGCCCGGGCTGATTCGGTGCCCAATCTTGAACTGGAGACTGGTGAGATCACTGGAGCGGGCCACGCTAGTGCTACCGGTCGATTCGACGATGATCAACTTTTCTATCTGCAGTCGCGTGGAATCCCTATCGATGTCGCACGCATGCTGGTGGTCCGCGGATTTTTCGCCGATGTTGTGCAGCGCGTCGGGGACCCGGACTTGGAGGAAGGCGTCCTGTTGTCTGTTGACGCGCGCCTAGAGTCGTTAGGACTGCCACGCATGGATGGGGTTCTCGAGTCATGAGCGAATGGGTTGATGTGTGCGCCCTTGGGGACATTGCCGAACCAGGCGCGCACCGAGTGATGCTAGGCGCTGAGGCGGTGGCCGTCGTCCGATCTGAGGGGCAGGTCTACGCGATCCGCGATGTGTGCTCACACGCTGACGTTGCGTTGTCCGAAGGTGAAGTTGAGGGCTGCTTCATCGAGTGTTGGCTACACAGTTCTCGCTTCGATCTACGCACCGGTGTGCCTGCGTCACTTCCGGCACTCGCAGCAATTCCCGTTTATGCAGTTCGCGTCGACGGTCAAGGACCACAAGCTCGTATCCATGTTTCACTAAATGCTGGAGGGCAGTCGGCGTGACCGAACTTGATATCCGCAATCTTCGGGTAAGTATTGATACCGATGGTGGCGAGCGCGAAATCCTTCGAGGGGTCAACCTCACCATCAAGGGCAATGAAACTCACGCAGTGATGGGGCCAAATGGGTCCGGTAAGTCCACTCTCGCCTACGTCATCGCTGGTCATCCCAAATACCGTGTGACCAGTGGCTCCATCACGCTGGATGGCGCCGACCTGCTCGCGTTAAGTGTTGACGCGCGGGCTCGGGCAGGAGTCTTTCTCGCGATGCAGTACCCAGTCGAGGTTCCAGGCGTGTCCGTCTCGAATTTCCTTCGGACTTCCGTGACGGCCATCCGCGGAGAAGCACCCAAGCTGCGCACGTGGACTAAAGACGTGAAGGAGGCTATGAACGAGTTGGCCATGGACCCTTCCTTCGCGGAGCGCAATGTCAATGAGGGCTTCTCCGGTGGTGAAAAGAAGCGTCACGAAATCCTGCAGATGGAGTTGCTCAATCCTGCGATTGCCGTCCTCGACGAGACCGATTCTGGTCTAGACGTGGATGCACTCAAGGTCGTGTCAGATGGCGTCAATCGATTTAGGACACGTGGGGACAAGGGCGTTCTTCTGATTACGCACTACACGCGCATCCTGAAGTACGTACGCCCCGATTTCGTTCATGTTTTCTTTGACGGTGAAATCGTGGAGAGCGGCGGCCCTGAACTTGCCGACATCCTGGAGTCGGAAGGCTATGAGCGTTACGTCAACAAGGCGGCCAATATCTCGTGAGCGCAGTTGCACCACTTGATGTCGCAAGGATCAGGGAGGACTTTCCGATCCTTTGTCGGCACGTGCGCGGAATGCCGCTCATTTACCTAGACTCGGGCGCAACGTCTCAAAAGCCGCTTGCAGTTCTGGACGCAGAGCGAGACTTCTACCTGACATGCAATGCCGCCGTGCACCGTGGCGCACATGCTCTTGCAGAGGAAGCCACTGATGCCTACGAGTCTGCGCGAGCTCGAATCGCCGCGTTTATTGGAGCGCAAGCTAGCGACATGGTATTCACTCGTAATGCAACCGAGGCAATCAATTTGCTCGCCTACGCATTTACGAACTCCACAGATTTGGTGCGCAACGGCGCACTAACCACTGTTGGCGCCGAGCGCTTCGTGTTGGCGCCAGGTGATGAGATTGTGGTCACCGAAATGGAGCACCACGCCAATTTGGTGCCTTGGCAGGAGGTGTGCGCAAAGACCGGCGCCACTCTGCGTTGGATTGGCCTGACTGACGAAGGTCGTTTGGATCTGTCCGATCTCAGCATCATTAATGAGCGAACCAAGGTGGTGTCCTTCGTTCATCAATCCAACATCCTGGGGACAATCAACCCGGTTGCGACTATCGTTGCTGCCGCTCGAGCAGTGGGCGCCTTGGTCATTCTCGATGCGTGCCAGTCTGTCCCGCACATGCCAGTAGATGTCATCTCTCTTGATGTAGATGCCATCATGTGGAGCGGGCACAAAATGCTCGGGCCCAATGGGATTGGGTGTTTATGGGCCAAGGCGAGTGTCCTCGAATCTATGCCGCCGTTCATCTCGGGTGGTTCGATGATTGAGATTGTGACTATGGAGTCCTCGACATACGCGCCGCCTCCCCAAAGGTTTGAGGCCGGCACGCCGATGACTGCTCAGGCGATCGGGCTCGCGGCTGCTGCGGATTACCTCACGGCGTTAGGGATGGACCGCGTACACCGTCACGAAGAGTCGCTCACTGTGGCGATGCTTGAGGGCCTGGGATCAATCGACGGAGTCAAGATCATCGGACCAGGCATGGGTGACCGCGGCAGTGCTGTGTCGTTTGTTGTTGAAGGTGTACACCCTCACGACGTCGGCCACATCCTTGACTCGCGCGGAGTTGCGGTTCGGGTTGGCCATCATTGTGCGTGGCCAACGGTACGCCGCATGGGCGTACCTGCGACAACGCGCGCAACGCCGTACATCTACAACGACATGGACGACATCGCCGCACTGGTCGACGGTGTGGTTGCGGCCCGTGACTTTTACTGGGGTACGCGATGAGTGACGATCCGCTGCACCAAGAAATCATTCTCGATCACTATCGCCATCCCAGAGGGCGTGGGCTTCGCTCGCCCTTCGAGGTACAGGTACATCACATCAATCCCACGTGTGGGGATGAGATTGATCTGCGCGTTCACCTCACCCAAGACGCCGCGGGTCGCGTGGTGGTCAGCGACGTGTCCTACGATGGGCAAGGTTGTTCGATTTCTCAGGCAAGCGCGAGCGTGCTGGCTGAGCAGGTTGTAGGACTGTCATTAGGGGATGCCCTAATGGTTCAGCAAGGCTTTAGTGAGCTTATGCAGTCTCGTGGCACCTTGACGCCCAACGAGGACTTGCTGGGTGACGGAATTGCTTTTGCTGGGGTCTCCAAGTACCCAGCGCGAGTGAAGTGCGCGTTGCTTGCCTGGATGGCATGGCGAGATGCGGTAAGTCAGGCAGTGGACGTCGTGGTCGAAGGGAAATCTGATGAGCGAAACAGCGAGTGACCTGGTCTGGGAAGCGATGAAAGATGTCGTCGACCCAGAACTCGGCATCAATGTGGTCGACTTGGGTCTGGTCTATGACGTGCACGTAGACGACACGATCGCCACTTTAGACATGACATTGACCTCGGCTGCCTGCCCGTTGACCGACCAAATCGAGGACCAAACTCGCGCGGCATTAAGCGGCGTGGTCAGCGACTACCGGATCAACTGGGTGTGGATGCCACCGTGGGGCCCAGACAAGATCACCGATGATGGTCGAGACATGCTGCGGGCACTCGGCTTCAACCTCTGATGATCTCTGCTGTAGGTATAGAACTTCGAGCTGGAGCAGACGCACTCCTACTGGACGGGTCGCTACGAATAGGCCCGGGTGATCGGGTGGGTCTTGTCGGTCGCAATGGAGCCGGGAAGACCACACTCATGCGCACCCTGGCTGGTGAAACTCAACCGGCTGCGGGACAAATTTCCCGATCGGGGACAGTGGGGTATCTACCTCAAGATCCGCGAACTGGTGATCTCGAGATCACTGCGAGCAGCAGAATTCTGTCCGCTCGCGGGCTCGACGAGGTCGCGAGTCGATTGCACACCGCCTCTGAGCGGATGGGGAGCACCACAGGCGAAGCTCAGGAGAAAGCGATGGCGCAATATGCCCGCGCCGAAGCTGAGTTCATGACCCTGGGCGGCTATGCCGTGGAGTCTGAAGCGGCCACAATCGCAGCGAGTGTCGCACTCCCTGAACGAGTCCTGGGGCAACCGCTCGGAACTCTCTCGGGTGGCCAACGTCGACGAGTAGAACTGGCTCGAATTCTCTTCAGCGGTGCTGACGTGCTTTTGCTGGACGAGCCGACAAATCACCTCGACGCGGACTCGATCGGGTGGCTGAGACGGTTCCTTGCTGCCTACAAAGGTGGGTTCATCGTGATCAGCCACGACACCGATTTGCTTGAAGCAACCGTGAACCGGGTCATCCATCTAGACGCCACTCGGCAGGAACTTGACGCCTACTCCATGGGCTGGAAGGCGTACTTGCAGCAACGCGAAGTAGATGAAAGACGACGCAAGCGTGAGCGCTCAAACGCCGAACGGCAAGCCAGCACTTTGCGTGATCAAGCCGAACGTATGCGCGCCAAGGCCACCAAAGCTAAAGCGGCCCAATCGATGCTCAAGCGAGCAGACCGACTCGTCACCGGTCTTGAAGCTGAACGTCGTGGCGACAAAGTGGCGCGCTTGCGCTTTCCGTCACCTGCACCCTGCGGCAAGACCCCATTGATGGCCAAGGGACTGTCCAAGTCCTATGGCTCGCAGGAAGTGTTCACCGATGTCGACCTCGCTATTGACAAGGGTTCGCGAGTTGTTGTCCTCGGTCTTAACGGTGCGGGAAAGACAACCCTCCTGCGGATGCTGGCCGATGTCGATGCGCCCGATACGGGGGAGCGCATTCTTGGGCATGGGGCTCGCATTGGTTATTACGCACAGGAGCATGAAACCCTTGATCCCGAGGAGACTGTTCTTTCTAACATGCTCAGCAGTTCCCCCGACATCGGCGAGTTGGAAGCGCGCCGGGTGCTGGGGTCCTTCCTCTTCTCCGGTGATTCGGTGGTGAAACCAGCCGGTGTTCTTTCGGGTGGTGAAAAGACTCGGCTCGCCTTGGCCATGCTCGTGGTGAGCTGCGCCAATGTCCTGCTGCTAGATGAGCCCACAAATAACCTCGACCCCGCAAGTCGCGAGGAGGTACTCGGAGCCCTACGAGGTTACGAGGGGGCCGTGGTGTTGGTCACGCACGATGAGGGGGCAGTCCGAGCCCTCGAACCTGAGCGCGTGCTGCTGCTCCCGGATGGCGATGAGGACCACTGGAGCCACGATTATCTAGATCTCGTTGAGTTAGCGTAAGCCCCATGGATATTGCACTGCCCCAAGATTGCGGCCTCGCGGTCTCGCGAGCGGGCGATGTAGTGACCATCACTCTCAACGATCCACAACGACGCAACCCGCAAACCCCTGCAACCTGGCTGGCACTCACCAAGATTGCGGAAGCAGTTCCCGCAGAAGTGGTAGCGGTCTTGATTACTGGAGCCGGGCCGTCCTTCAGCGCCGGACTGGACCGTCGGATGTTTACACCTGCAGGTATCCCAGGCCAGGAGTCACTAGCGCATATCGCACGACAACCCGATGACGTTCTGGATTTGGCAATCTCGTCATTCCAGGACGGATTCCGGGTGTTGCGCAGCATTCGACCGATCACGATTGCCCTCGTCCAAGGACACGCCATCGGCGCTGGTTTTCAACTCGCACTCGCCGCCGATCTTATGGTCGTGGCTGACGACGTTGACCTGTCAATGAAGGAAGCTCAGTTGGGACTCGTTCCGGATCTCACGGGCACGCACACGCTCGTACAAGCAATGGGTTATAGCCAAGCTCTCGAATTGTGCATCACTGGGCGATCTTTGGGAGCCGCTGAGGCGGTGCAGCGCGGTCTTGCGGTTGCGGCAGTCCCATCGGGTGATCTTCTCGCCACCGGCCACCGACTGATCGACGCCATTCGCGCAACTCATGGAGCGGCACTCGACCTGAAGCCGCTACTGCTGCATGCGCAGATGGCAGATCCGGCTAGCCAGCATTCCGCGGAGCGTCTGGCGCAAGCCAAGCGACTCCGATTCCTTCTCGCCGCATTGGATCACTAAATGTCGCATGATTGGGCCGCCTACCGAGCCTTGACGCGTGATTCGTCGCTCAAACGACGCAAAGTGGGTCGCGCGGTGGTGCGGCGCGTGTTCACATACGCGCGCCCCTACCGCGGCATTGTGATTCTTTTCTTGCTCACTCTCGTCGCGGTATCTCTGTTAACTGTCGGGCAGCCACTTATTTTCCAGTGGATCGTGGACTCAGGCATCACCGCGGGCAATGCCCGGGTAGTCACGATCGGCGCCATCCTCGTTGCGGTCCTCGCTATCGCTGATGCTGGTGTCGGTGTTATTGCACGTTGGTTCTCTTCACGCATCGGTGAGGGATTGATTTATGACCTGCGCACCGAGGTGTTCTCGCATGTCCAAAAGCAATCGATTGCCTTCTTCACCCGTGCGCAGACGGGCGCCTTGGTCTCCCGAGTCAATAGCGATGTAATTGGTGCACAGCAGGCATTTACGTCAACTCTTGGCGGAGTTGTCGGCAACGTCATCAGTGTGACCATTGTGCTCATCACCATGTTCATTCTGTCGTGGCAAATTACGCTGCTCGCTCTTATTCTCCTGCCCTTGTTTTTGTTGCCGGCTCGCTGGATGGGGCGCCGGCTTCAGGCACTGACGCGTGAACAGATGCAATTGAATGCCGAGCTGAGTACGCAGATGACCGAGCGCTTCAATGTCGCTGGTGCGTTGCTCGTCAAGCTTTTTGGACGCCCCTACGATGAAGACGCCAACTATCAGGGCCGGGCGAGTCGCGTTCGCGATATTGGCATCTCGATCGCGATGGCGAACCGGTGGTTTTTCACTGCTCTCACCCTGGTAGCCGCGCTGGCCACAGCAATTACCTACGGGGTTGGCGGCAACTTTGTGGTTATGGGCACGCTGAGTCTTGGAACGCTCTTGGCGCTTGTCGCACTTTTGGCCCAGCTGTATGGCCCACTCACCGCGCTCTCAAATGTCCGCGTGGATGTGATGACCGCTTTGGTGAGCTTCGAGCGTGTCTTTGAGGTACTCGATCTGCAACCTCTCATCAAACAGAGCGCGAGTGCAATCTCGGTACCCTCAGGACCGCTCTCGATTGAGTTCACTGATGTGACTTTTCGGTATCCCACGGCCGAAGAAGTTTCCCTGGCGTCCCTGGAGTCCATTGCTCGCCCGGAGTCCACCCCTAGTCATGACTTGATTCTGCGCGGGGTGTCATTCCGCGTCGAACCTGGCCAGTTGGTCGCCTTAGTCGGACCTTCGGGTGCGGGCAAAACCACCATCACCTCGCTCGTCCCGCGCCTTTACGACCCCACCGCGGGCTCGGTCAAATTAGGCGGGGTAGACGTGAAGGATGTCACTCTGGACTCCCTCCATGCCGCCGTTGGGATGGTGACGCAAGATGCGCACATGTTCCACGACACCATCCGGGCCAATCTTCGCTACGCACGACCTGATGCAACCGATGCGGAGGTTCGCGCGGCATGCGAGGCAGCGCAGATTCAAGATCTCATCAGCAATCTCCCCGATGGTCTAGATACCGTCGTCGGCGATCGCGGGCACCGACTGTCTGGTGGCGAGAAGCAACGTCTGGCGTTGGCTCGTCTACTGCTGAAGTCTCCGGCAATCGTGGTCCTCGACGAGGCAACCGCACATTTGGACTCCGAGAGCGAGTACGCGGTTCAGAAGGCGCTGGAGGTTGCGCTCGTCGGCCGGACCTCATTGGTGATCGCCCATCGCTTGTCCACTGTGCGCAACGCGGATTTAATTTTGGTTATTGACGAGGGTCGCGTAGTGGAGTCGGGAACCCACGAGGAACTCCTCGGCGTGGGTGGCGTCTACGCAGATTTGTACCGAACTCAGTTCCGCTGATCGGCTTCCTCTACGGTTTCTGATCGCGCCTCTCGGCGGAGGAAGAAGAACCAGCCCACGATCCCTACGCCCGCAAACAGTAGCCACTGGACCGCGTAAGAGATATTCCGACTGTCATCGATCTCGGGTGGAGAAAGCAGGATTAAGTCGCTTTGTTCAGCGGGCGTCAATGACACCAGCTCGATGTAGAGGTCGAACTCGGGACCGGAGACTGAAGGCATAATCGACACGTCGGCGTTGGTCACTTGGCCAGCCGGCAAGTCCTTAGGTTGTGGGTCGGGACCAGACTCCGAGGGCCGCAATCGGCCCACGATCGCGACCGATCCAGATGGCGCGGGAGTCACCGCAGGTGTCCCGAGGGCGTCTCCAGTGGCCTTTGTCCACCCTCGGTTCACCCACAAGCTGCTGCCGTCGTCGAGTCGCAGTAGGGACATGGCCCAAAAGCCGTTCGTACCGTCCAAAGGACGCTTGCGTACCAACGCAGACTGCTCCGTAAACGTCCCGTTTGCAGACACTTGGCGCCACTCCAGATCGGTAGGGAGCGGCAGAGCAGGCGACACGAGTGTAGAGATGGGCATCGGAGCGGCGTTGGCCCGCTCGTCAATGGCGATGCGTTCGAGCCGTTGTTCCTCCGCGCGTGACCACTGCCATCTACTAAGTAATCCAAAGGCAATGATGACGAAAACCAAAAGCGCAGTAAAGCTTATCCAGCGCCGACTGCGGAGGAGAGACAACACGTCTCCACCTTACGTCTGTGGAGCCTCTGGTCCCGCAGGGAGTGCGACGCGGGTGGTTTCCGGGGTGTCAATCGGCTCACGAGACATTTTCTCTCGGCCAGCATTGGCGACAACCACGGCAATGTAGGGCAAGAACACTGCCCCGACTAGGAAGAGCCAGCGGGGCCACCCTGGGATGACAATCGCGGCAATCACGCACGCGGTGCGGATACCCATGGAGAGGAGATACCTACCGACACGCCCGGTTTGTTCTTGGGCCGTGCCGACCTGAGCCGTTGTCACGGTGTAGATCTCTTGTGGCTCAACTGCCATAGAACCACTCTACGTGGGGCAGCCACACCGCGCATCCCGACAGCAGTTAAAGCGCCTCGCTGGCGGTGCTGAAATGGAAGTCCGATACCGCCAGCGCCGGCATGGCCACGCGATTTGCATAGTCACCGAATTCCCGGGGCATCGTGCGGGCGGTGGCTGTCGAATCTGTGATGCGCTGCAGGATGGCGACCGGGGAGTCGTTGAATCTGAAATTCCCTGCGGCTCCCACGATCTCGCCGTCTCGGACCACGTAGACGCCATCGCGGGTCAGGCCCGTGAGTAGCAGCGTCTGGGGGTCGACTAGTCGGTTGTACCAAAGGCAGGTCACAAGTAGACCTTGCGCGCTTCGAGATACGAGGTCTTCTAATGAGCCACTGCCTGAGTCAATCTGCATGCGCACGACGTCCGCAGGCGCTGCCAGCGGTAGCCCTGAATCGTCCGCGAATTGCCTCGTCGTGATCAGGTTGCTGAGCACGCCATCGGTGATCCAGTCCACGCGTGGGAGGGGCATCCCGTTGTCAAACACACTCGCGAAGGACGACGTGGATCCGGTGACCATGAAGTCAGCCGAAGGCATACCGGGTTCGTTCGGATCGCTGCTGAGAGTGACGCCAGGAATGCCGATCCGATCGCCAATGCGCGTGCCTCCGCCGGCTCGACTAAAGACGCTGCGACCCTCCGTAGCATCGCGACCCGCAGCCGACCACCAAAGATCCACCATCAAGTCACCAACCGCGCTTGGTGTGAGGATGGCGTCATGCCGGCCTGGGGCGATCTCGATACGCCTGGCCTGCCAGCCGAGTGACTTCTCGAGGTAGGTGGCGCCCACAGCTGGATCCACGTCGGTGAAGTCAGTAGTGGCCGCGCCCCACCAACTCGATCGAGAACGATTATCGGACTTGCCTGTCATCTCCAGGCGGCCCTCGGGTTGCACAAATCGTCGACGAATACCCGTGCTAGTGCCCAACCACGTTGTCGTGGATACGTGCTCGGCGTAGCCGAAGTGCTCAATCGCGGTATTACTCGCGAAAGCCTCACCCAATCGTTGAGCGAGTGAACCAAAAATTCCCCCCGAGGTCGGCTCTGCCGCTTCGTTCCACGCCGGATCAATGACACCGCCTGCAACCAAAGGAAACGCGTCATCGGCATCTTGTGCATCTCGTGCCGCTGACTCTGCCGCACTCACGAGCGCACTCAGGTCTGACAGGTCGGGTGCAGCTCGACCGATTGAGGCAGTCGCGGTTCCGGTAGCGGATCGCGAAAAGGAAATAACCGTGATGTCGAGGGCTGTGGATTCACCATTCGTGGTGAGCGTCGTTCGGGCCCAGCGCAAATCCGCGCGACTGACATCTCGCACGATCACGGCGCAGCCGTCGAGGGTGGACAACGCGAGGACGCGCTCAACGAGTTCTTGCGGAGTTGCACGCATTACGCACCTGCCTCTGCTGCGCTGTTGAGCACGTTAACCCCTTCAAAGACCGCCGCCGGGCAGCCATGCGACACCGGAGCGACCTGTCCGGGTTGGCCTTTCCCGCAGTTCAGTGCCCCGCCCAGAAGATATGTTGCAGGACCGCCGATCGCGACCATCGAGCCCCAGAAATCAGGGGTGCGTGACTGATAGGCAACGTCCTTCACCTGCCCGGCGAGTCGACCGGACTTGATTCGGTGAAACCGCTGACCGGTGAATTGGAAGTTATAACGTTGCATGTCAATTGACCAACTCCGATCTCCGACGATGTAGAGACCATCGTCGACGCCGCCAATGAGGTCCTCGAGTGACGTGTCCTGTGCCCCCGGCATGAGCGAGACATTGGGCATTCGTTGGATCGCGACATGTTCGGCTGAGTCCGCGTAAGCGCACCCATTAGAGCGCGGGAGCCGCATCTCCCCAGCCATACTGCGATCTAACTGATAGCCGACCAGAACGCCGTCTCGAACGAGATCCCATTCCTGAGCTGCAACGCCTTCGTCGTCCCAGCCGGTCGAGGCGAGCCCGAAAGCAGCGGTGCGATCTCCGACAATGTGCATGAGGGGGGACCCGTACTGGAATGTGCCGAGCTTCTCCGGGGTGGCAAAGGAGGTGCCGGCGTAGTTCGCCTCATAGCCCAGCGCGCGGTCCAGCTCGGTGGCGTGGCCCACAGACTCGTGGATGGTCAGCCAGAGATTGGTGGGGTCTATCACTAACGTTGTCGGACCGGGGATTACGGATGGAGCAGCAACCTTTTCCGCGAGATGCTGCGGTAATTGCGCAATCTCTGCGCTCCAGTCCCAAGGACGCGCCCCGCGGAGGGTCTCGCCACGTCCGAGAACGTATTCCCAGCCGCGCGATACTGGGGGAGCGGTCGTGGCCATTGTTTCGAATCCACTGTCGGACACGTGCGTTGCAGACCATTCGGCTTCGATACGGGTGCGTTGCTGAGTGATGCGCGTCCCTGCGGCACTGGCAAAAAATGTGCTCTCTCGGACGAATTGCAGACCAGCGTCGGCATGGTTGACGCCAGGCGCGGCGAGCAACGCAGCGCTCCGTTCAGCGAGCACTGCCACCCGATCGGCAGCAGAGACGTCGAAAGGATCGATTTCGAGCGTAGAAACCCACGAGCCGGTGTGGACGGGTTCGTGGGCGAGGTCAACTCGAATTGTCACGAGCGGAGCGCTTATGCGTGCCAGAGCGACCGCCTTCTCTGCGAGCTTCACCGCTTCGGCGACGTTTATGACGTCACTGGCAGCAAATCCCCAGCAGCCCTGCCAGAGAATTCGCACGGACATACCCGTTGACGCGTCGTCAGTTGCACCCTCGACGATCGCATCGCGCATACGCAGTGACGCTGAGCGGGTCATGACAACTCGAAGATCTGCGTATTCGGCACCGAGCTCACCCGCCCGCTGTAAGGCGGCGTTCGCGCATTCTTCACGAGGCAGGGCTAGGAATTCCGGGGAGATCTCTTGAGGCATGGGGGTCAGACTACGTGGTTCGTAGCTGTTTGCGTTGGTACCTGTCGGTGAAAATAGCGATCGGCACCAAGGCGAGCGGCAACCACTCTGCAACTATGGGCGCGAAGAGGCTCACGATGCCAATCACAACGCAGGCGACCGTGAAAACAAGCCCGCGGACGGCAGCACCGCGCACAGTTCCACCCTGGTGATTCTTCATTTCCGCCGCGTCACGCAAACCAGGCGTACGGGAGGCATGAATCGACATGGCGGACAGCAGGAACGAAATCGCGGCCAAGATCAGCCAGTAGAAAAGTCCCGCGCCTGCCAGCGGCGCTCCGTTCTGGTGCACGGAGTTGCCGCTTGTGCCGTACAGCGATGCGGGCCACGGGAGCAAGACAATGAGACCTAGCCACGCAAGATTGAGCATGAACATCGGATGGTCGTAGGCTTGAATGGATTGGAATACGCGCGCATGGCTCTTCCACATGGTGCCCACCACTGCGAAGGTGATAGCGAAGGCCCAGATAGCGCCTGAATTTAGGGCAATGACGTCCCATATAGATTGCTCGCCCTGCGGAGCTGCGATGTTCACGAGAGGTAAGGCCAGCAAGGTGATCGCGACAGCAGTGACCGCATCGCTGAAACTTATGAACCGTTCAAAAGCTCGCCCGCTGGTGATCTTCTCGTCGGCCATGGATACATCTTGACACTCGGCGGGGCAGAGCGGGTGCTGCAACGCTGACGCGATAGCGTCGCTTCAGGAGGTGGACCATGGGTAGAGTTGTTTTAGTAACAGGTGGCAGCCGAGGCATCGGTCGCGCTACGGCGCTCGCGTTTCGAGATGCTGGTGACACGGTCATCGTGGCTTCGCGCAGCGGCGATTCCCCTGATGGCCTCCCTGCTGTCGCCATGGACGTGACCAGTACGGCATCGGTGGACGCAGCATTTGATGCCATTGAGGCTGACCATGGGCCGGTAGAGGTTCTGGTGGCTAACGCGGGCATCACTCGCGACACGCTGCTCATGCGGATGAGCGATGACGATATTGATGCCGTCCTACAAACAAATCTTGTGGGCGTGATCCGATGTGCCCGGCGATCGCTGCGGGGGATGCTGAAGGCGAAGAAGGGCCGAATCATTTTGGTGTCCAGCGTGGTGTGGGGGATGGGATCTGCCGGGCAGGTGAACTATGCGGCCGCAAAGGCAGGGCTCGTGGGCGTTGCGCGTTCTCTGGCTCGTGAGGTCGGTTCACGGAGCATCACGGTGAACGTGGTCGCTCCTGGCTTCGTCGATACGGAGATGACTGAAGGGCTTCCCGAGGAACGCAAGCAGGAGATTCTGGCTCAGGTTCCGCTGGCACGCTATGCAAGACCTGAAGAGATAGCGGGATCCATCGTGTTTCTCGCTAGCGCGGAGGCCGCGTACATCACTGGAGCAATTGTTCCAGTTGATGGTGGTCTTGGCATGGGGCACTGAGGAAAGGGGATTGGTTCGTGGGAATTCTTGAGGGTCGGCGAGTTCTCGTCACGGGTGTATTGACCGATGAGTCGATCGCCTTCAGCGTCGCGCGAATTGCCCAAGAGCAAGGTGCGCAGGTGGTGCTGACTTCCTTTGGGCGGGCCATGTCATTGACCAAGCGAACCGCAGGGCGTCTTCCCGTGGCTGCACCAGTGGTGGAACTGGACGTGACGTCAGAGGACGATCTAGCCACACTCGAGTCTCGCGTGCGCGAACACGTGGACGGACTTGATGGTGTTCTGCACTCAATTGGGTTTGCACCAGCAAGTGCGTTGGGCGGTGCATTCCTCGACACCCCGTGGCCGGATGTCGCCACAGCGCTCCAGGTATCCGCCTACTCCTTGAAGGCGTTGGCCATGGCTGCGGCGCCGCTCATGTCTTCAGGAGGTTCCATCGTTGGCCTGGACTTCGATGCAAGGCAGGCCTGGCCCAAGTACGACTGGATGGGCGTGGCGAAGGCGGCCCTTGAGTCCACCTCCCGCTATCTGGCACGTGATCTCGGGCCTCGCGGCATCCGGGTCAATCTCGTTGCGGCCGGCCCCTTGCGGACGATGGCTGCCAAGAGCATCCCGGGCTTTGAGGCCTTCGAGGACATGTGGACCGAACGTGCACCGTTGGGCTGGGATTTGACGGATCCGACAGCCACGGCACAAGCGTGCGTGGCCTTGATGTCGGATTGGTTCCCAGCCACCACGGGCGAAATGATCCATGTGGACGGTGGCTTCCACTCGCAGGGTGCCTGATGCCGGAGCTTTTGCTCGCTCGACATGCTAAGTCCGACTGGCCGCTGGGTGTGGACGATCACGAACGACCACTTCTGCAACGAGGCCGCCGTGACGCTCATGCGCTTGGTGTCTGGCTAAGTGCCAAGGCAGGCCCACTCGACCGTGTCGTGATCTCGACGGCCACGCGTACCCGTCAGACGTGGGACATCGCCTCCTCGCACCTAGACGCCGGACTCAACTGCGAGTTCACTGACGACATCTACGAAGCTGACTGGAGTGACCTCCTCGCGGTTGCGCAACAGAGCGGCCCGGCGCAGCGCACACTCCTCATCGGTCACAACCCCGGCCTAGAAGATTTGGCCGAAACTTTGGCGGTCAATTCACTGCCTGCGATGCAGGAAAAATTCCCCACCTCCGCCGTAGCCCGTTTGTCTTTCACCGGAGATTGGTCGCAACTGACGGTCGGCACGGCCGATCTGGTGGAGTTTGTCGTTCCACGCGGCTAACTACTGCACAGCCTCAACTTCGTCGCGCGTGATCCCTAGTAGGTAGAGCACCGAGTCTAGGTAGGGGACATTCACCGCTGCGTGCGCTACGGACCGCACCGCTGGTTTTGCGTTAAAAGCAACTCCGAGCCCTGCCGCAGCCAGCATGTCGAGGTCATTAGCGCCATCGCCAATGGCTACCGTTCGAGACATCGGAATTGCATAGAGCGCAGCAAACTCCTCTAGGGCCCGGCGCTTGCCGGCTCGATCGATAATTTCTCCCACCACTCTGCCGGAGAGATGGCCATCAACAATTTCAAGATGATTGGCACGCAGTTCGTCTATACCGAGCTCTTCGGCGATGGGTCGAATGACTGCGTCAAACCCGCCGGAGACAAGACATACGCGAAAGCCAAAATTGCGCAGCGTGCGACATAGAGTTCTCGCTCCGGGAGATAGGCGCACCTGTTTGCGGACATCATCGATCACCGATGCCGGTAGGCCCGCTAATGCAGAAACTCGCTGGGTTAGGGACTCGGTGAAGTCGATTTCGCCGCGCATAGCTGATTGGGTTATGGCGGCCACTTGCTCCTCGACGCCTGCGGCTCGAGCAAGTAGGTCGATTACTTCATCTTGGATCAGGGTCGAATCCACATCCATGACCACGAGTAGTTGGCCGCGCTTCATCGCGCCCCCGCGTTGCACGGCAATGTCGACACCTAGGTCGGCGGCCTCCGCAGCGAGTACGGCGCGCAACTCCTCTACGCGCAGACCCGTGCCCTCGAACACGATTGCCGTGACCGGGTATGCCGCGATCCGCCGGATGCGATCAATGTTGACATCGTGCTCGGCAACTCGACCGGCGATGGCGGCCATAGCGTCAGGCCGCAGTGGTGAGCCCAATACGGTGACCGTAAGGCGCCCGGCGGCGTCATTGCTGCGCTCCGGCGCTCCAACCACGGTGCGTACGTCCAGACCAGTGCTGGCTCCTACATCAGCCATGCTTGCTTGGATCGCCGCGAGGTCACACCTAGTCACATCGAGAAGAACTGCGAGAGTGAGGTGGCCGCGTGCGACGATCTGTTCGATATCGAGTACTTCTGCATCATGAGCCGAAAGTGCTGTGAAAACCGCGGCTGTGACACCTGGGCGGTCCTGACCGCTGAGGGTGATCAGGAGGGTCTCGGCGGAACTGTTCACCGGTCCACCGTACCGGGATCAGAATAGGCAGACACGAGAGCCGCTCTCGCCGCGCGGGAGACTTCTCGAAGCGGCGCTAACCGATTGGTTGCTTCGAGTGCTGTGACGCTTGCGCCGTCACTCAGTGCGCCCAGCGTCGTCAAAGCCAAGACTGTAGTTGCCTGCGCGATCACGCTCGTGGCGACCGAGCTGACGCGACGGGGAAGAATTTGTCGTTGCAAGCGCAAGTCCACCTCCGCCAAGTGAGCGTCGAGGCGCGGGTCTTCACGCTGGAGCCCAAGCTGTTCTAGTGCCTCGGCTGCACCTCGGATGGCTGCGCTGAGTTCGCGGCGCGCAAACGACAGCTGTACGGGTAGTGGGTGCGGGGCAATGTCGTGTGTGTGGCAACGCCACCAGCGTTCACCGGGCCCCGGCGGAATGAGTACCAGCGTCGAGTCATCCATAACGGCAACGAAGGCCTCCCGAGCGGTGAGGGCCTCGGCCGGGAGCCATCCGACATCGCCTGGAATGGGCAGAGCCAGCCGGCAACTGGAGCCTGCGGCAAGTTGCGCCAGTGCGGATTCGGTCGTCAGAAGATCCCCAGTGGACCAGAGCACGCCTTGGAAATCGTCGGAAAGGGCTCGCACGGCATGCGGGCGATCACTATCGCCCGACTGCATAGCCGTGACCCACGCCACGAGGGGGCCAGCGAGGGGTGGGAGTGTCACGAACGGGCACGTTACCTGAGTTCACTAGGGTCGTCGTCGTGAGCGAGGTTCTAGCAATGGATGCAGTGACCGTCCGACGTGACGGGACCACTCTCCTAGATGGGATCTCCTGGACCATTCGAGAGGGTGAACGTTGGGTTGTTATCGGTCCGAATGGCGCGGGTAAAACGACTCTGGTGCACATCGCTGCAGGCCGAACGCACCCCACCTCTGGCACGGTGTCGGTGCTGGAAGAGGTTCTCGGCCTCACCGACATGGGAGAACTTCGCCACCGCATTGGATTGTCGAGCGCGGTCCTTGCAGAGGCCATTCCGCCTCATGAGTCCGTTCTCGATTGCGTTATAACGGCTGCCTGGGCGGTCACGGGAAGATGGCGTGAGGCCTACGCGCCTACCGATCTGCACCGCGCGCATGCGTTACTGATTCAGATGGGTATCTCCGACCTCGCCGCTCGCACCTTTGGCACACTCTCTGAAGGGGAGCGCAAAAGGGTACAAATCGCACGGGCCCTGATGCCAGATCCCGAGCTGCTTGTCTTGGACGAACCTGCTGCCGGGCTCGATTTAGGTGCACGTGAAGATCTCATTGGGCGATTGGGCGATCTCGCGGCCGATCCGTATGGACCGGCCATGGTTTTGGTGACTCATCACGTCGAGGAGATCCCGCGTGGATTCACGCACTGTCTGGTGTTAGCTCGCGGCAGAGCGGTTGCTATGGGACCCATTGCAGAGGTGCTGACTTCTGATCTGCTGACGCGCACCTACGGAATCGGTATTGGCGTAACGAATAGTCAGGGCCGCTGGTCCGCCCGGGGCATCGCGAACGGCTAGGACGACACATACCTATGGACATCGGCACGATCGGCCTGATTGCCCTCGCAGGTTTCCTTGGCGGGCTCATCAACGCAGTGGTTGGGTCGGGAACGTTGCTGGTGTACCCCATTCTCCTCGCCGCGGGGCTGTCTCCAATTTCCGCAAACGCGACTAACACGACTGGTCTGAGCCTCGGCAATTTTGCGGCAGCGTGGACTTACCGTAGCTATCTTCGTGGTCGCTGGAAGCAGCTTGCCCCCGCGTTTGTTTTTGCTGTTGTGGGTTCAGTGGGGGGAGTGCTGTTGGTGCTGAGTTTCCCCGAACGGGTGTTTGCGCTCCTCGTGCCCTGGCTAATTCTTGGTGCAGCGGTCCTTGTTGCTTTGCAACCATTGCTTCGTCGTCGGATCGGTACTTTGTCTGTCAACCAGCAGCGCCCGGTTGCGCTGAACACATCCGTAGGTGTCTGCAGTATTTACGCCGGATATTTCGGCGCTGGACAGGGCGTTGTTTACATGGCGATTCTTGGCGCCTTCTACGACAGTGATATCCAAGCAGCAAATGCAGCTAAGAATCTACTTGCAGGCGTCGGCAATGTGACGGCTGCCTTGGTGTTTATTTTCGCTGGGCGCGTGTACTGGCCAGATGTCGCCATCGTGATGCCTTTGGCGATTATCGGCGGCATTGTCGGTGCGAAACTCGCGCGACGCATGTCCAGCGGCTTGCTGCGATGGGCCGTTGTGGGTGTTGGAGTCGTGGCATCTGTCGCGCTATTGGTGACTCGATGATCGTTCAGGTGGATGACGCGAACGATGGACGCCTGTCGCAATACGCCGGCATGACCGATATGGATGCGCGCCTTCGTCGGGAGGGGGCAGAGGGATTTTATGTGGCTGAAGGCTCTTCAGTTATCGCTCGCGCTATCGCTGCCGGCCATAGTGCGGTATCCACGCTGTGCCTTGATAAGTGGATCGATGAGGTGAGCAATCTCGGCCTCCCGCCAGCGACGCCAATGTATGTGGCAGATGAGTCGGTTCTTCGTGGCACGACGGGCTTTCATGTACATCGCGGAGCTTTGGCAATCTTCAAACGTCCGCCTGCCCGCACTGTTGCCGATGTGATCGCTACTGCTCGAAAGGTCCTTGTACTCGAAGATCTAGTCGACCATGCAAATGTAGGTGCTGCTTTTCGCTCAGGATCAGGATTGGGCGTGGACGCAATTCTGGTGTCTCCACGGTGCGCCGATCCGCTCTATCGTCGTGCGATTAAGACGTCTATGGGCGCGACCCTAGGAATGCCGTGGGCGCGAGCCGAACAGTGGCCACAGGCTTTAGAGCAACTCGTATCGGCTGGATTTGACGTGTGGGGGCTGACACCACGCGATGGGGCGACAACGCTAGCCGAGGCCATAGCGATGAAACACTTACGAATTGCTGTTGTTGTGGGCACTGAAGGTGCAGGCATCTCCGAACCTGCCCTCCAGGCCTGTTCTCGGCTAGTACGTATACCCATGCACAATGACGTTGATTCCCTCAACGTTGCTGCTGCAAGTGCTGTCGCGATGTATGCCATTTCGTCTACTGCGCAATCGAGAGGTGCAGAGTGAACCCCACAATCGTGTTAATCCGCCACGGCGAAACGCAGTGGAGTAAATCTGGGCAGCACACGGGCCGGACGGACATTCCCCTCACGCACTTTGGCCGTGAGCGAGCGAGCGCCATCGCACCGCGACTCTCGGCTCTCACGTTTGGGCTCGTGTTGAGCAGCCCACTCACCCGCGCTCGGGACACCGCGCATCTGGCCGGTCTTGACCCACAAGACGATCCAGATTTACTCGAGTGGGACTACGGCGCTTGGGAGGGGCGAACCACGGCCGAGATTCGTGCGGAAACGAAGGATCCGACTTGGGTGGTGTGGGATCACCAGGTGCCGGCGGGTGATACGCCCGGAGAGCAGCCGGAAGAGGTCGCGATTCGTGCACACCGCGTGATTCGGCGATGTCAGCCGTTCTTGGCCAATGGCGAGTCCGTCGCGGTCGTTGCGCATGGGCACCTTTTGCGAATTCTGACGGCCACCTGGTTAGGGCTCCCGGCTACAGCTGGCCGACTATTTGCCCTAGAAGCTGGCGCCTTGAGCGGTTTGGGGTTTGAGCGCGACCAGCACGTGATTTCTTACTGGAACACGTAGGCTTGGTACATGGCCAAGGAGCGTGCTGCAGTCGTGTGGTGGACTGCGCTTGGGGTCTTGATGTTGGTCGGTGCGCTCTCCGCATGCACAACAACGTCTGTTAGTGCTCCCTTGCCGGCAGATTCTCCATCCGGTCATGGCCACGACAAGACCATCGCGCCTCCATCTGCCATGAACACTGGCGAGGTGATGCTCACCCTGGGACTTCCGCGGGCCTACCAGCCCATCGCTACGAATGGGGCCAAGGACGATTACCGATGCTTCCTTCTCGATCCTGGCGTCACGGCGGAGAGCTTCATCACGGGTGTTCGGTTCGTTCCAGGTAATCCCGATGTCGTGCACCATGCGATTGCTTATCGAGTGGAGCCCGGCCAAGTAGGTGCAGCTCAAGCTAAGGACGCTGAAGATGCCCAAGACGGCTGGAGTTGTTTTGGCGGGCCACAATTGCCAGCTGTGCGCAATGGCGGTCTTGGTCTAATTGACGAAGCCCCTTGGTTAGCGGCGTGGGCCCCGGGTGGCAGAGAAATACGGTACCCAGCCGGAACCGGTGTCGCTGTGTCTCCCGGAGAGCAAGTAGTCCTGCAGGTGCACTACAACCTCCGGGCCGGTGATGGGATAGATCAGACGTCCTTGGAATTTCGTACGTCGACTGCAACAGCCGGTATGCGAGCGCTAGACACGATGCCCTTGCCTGCGCCGGTCGAACTGCCCTGTCGAGACAGTGAGTCGGGTCCGCTGTGCGATCGCGATGCGTCGGTCAGGGACACCATTGCACGTTTCGGGGGAGAGTCCATGCGCACGATCTGGGGACTCCAACTCTTGTGCGGCGGGGACCTCACCGATCCGAAAGCGAGCGCAACGCAAAGTTGTGACCACAAGGTGGAACATGACTCGACGGTATATGCCACCGCTGGGCATATGCACCTGCTCGGGAAGTCGATCACCATCGATCTCAACCCCGGAACGCCAGGCGAACGCCGGGTCCTCGACGTGCCCACCTACGACTTCGATCAGCAGGGAGCGGAATTCTTAGCTGAACCGCTTCATGTGAACCGAGGTGATGTACTGCGCGTGACCTGCACTCATGACACGGGCCTGCGCGACACACTCCCGGCGCTGCAGGAAATTGAAGCGAGATACATCACCTGGGGCGAAGGTACTGCCGATGAGATGTGCCTGGGCATCGTGACACTCGCCCGTGACTAGAGCGGACTGTCCCTTTAGTCCGGCATGATGGGCGTATGGCCGCGACCGGGACACTCCTGCGCACACCGGTGGTCTCCCGGAGTCTTCTTGTCTTAGCCGTCCTCGTGGGAGCGTTCGCCACGACATCTGCGATAACGGGTTGGGTCTATCTGCGAAATGGCCCGATTGTCTCCGAGCTAGGGCGCGTCAACGGCGGCGAAGGATCGCACTCATTACTCATGGAAGCCGCGGGTGTGAGCATGGATGTGGCGGTTCCGTTGGTGGACTGGTGGGGTGAGGCAGAGATCTATGCCCGATCTGTCAGTCCAGGTGAGATTTTCTTTGGTGAGGCGCTCGTCGATGAAGCGCGCAGCTTCTTAATTGGCTCCTCGTATGCCGCCGTCCGACCTACTGGAGACGCGACGTGGAAGATCTTCCCGGTTCCTGGTCAGGGAGCACCCCCTGATCCCGTCACTCGCGAATGGTCCGCATCAGGAATAGGTCGCGTTGTCCAGATTCCCGTGTCAGGCAGCGATGTGGCCATGGTGATCGTCCGTCTTGATGGGGACTCACCTGTCATAGTTGATTTGAGCGTGCAATTCACCGCGTCGCATGCGCGAACCTTCGTCTTGCTTTTCGTGGTCTTGGCCAGCGGATGTTTTGTTGCAGCGTTGTTCTTGGTAATCCGAGACCCCAAACGTCCACGTCGGAAGCGGTCATGACCACCTACCGCATCTATACGGTTCCGAACGCCATCAGCGCATTGCGGCTTTTGGCATTGCCGGTGCTCATGTGGCTGATCCTTTCGGATCGCTATGGCTGGGCCCTGGGCGTCTTGATTGCCGCAGGCATATCCGACTACCTCGACGGGATCGTGGCACGCGCCACCGGTCAGGTATCTCGGCTTGGTGAGATCCTCGATCCCCTCGCGGACCGCCTGTACATCGCGGGCACACTCATCGCGATGGCTATTGCAGCCATCATTCCGTGGTGGCTCCTTGCGATCCTGCTTGCTCGTGACCTCGTCGTGGGATTGTTCCTCGTAGTCCTCAAACGTCACGGCGTTACTGGGATTCCAGTGACCTTCTTGGGCAAGACCGCGACTTTTCTACTCTTTTGGGGTTTCCCGCTCCTGCTCGTTGGTGCGACCGATTGGTCGAGCGCCGATGTCTCTTTGATCCTCGGCTGGGGACTGATCCTGTGGGGTTCATTCCTTTACTGGTGGGTTGGGCTCGAGTACATCGGCACCATTCGAACCAATCTTCGGCGTCCTCGTTGAGCGCCGAGGAGCCTAAGCGTGATGTCATGGTCTCGTGACTGTCACTTCGAATGAACAGCGCACGATGTCGCTGCTCACCACCCTCTTTGCTGATGCTGTGCGCTCTGACTATGGGACACCTTCGACCCCGCATCCTCGGACGCGCCCATTGCGTATCCCGCGATCAGCTGTTGGGCTGGTTTTGGTCGTCGGGCTGGTCGGCTTCATTCTGGCAACTGCGGTCGCGTCCGTACGGGCTCAGCAATCCACGAATGCGGTGCAACGACAAGATCTTCTCGATCGGATTTCTGTGGCCGAATCAGAGAACGTCCGGATTGACAACGAGATCGCCACCCGTGGGGCTGACGTTTCTCAGATCTCTGCGGCGGTATTGCCCAACTCCATGGAGGGTCGCTTGCTAGCCGATCGTTTGGCGGCGGCGCAATCTGCTGCTGGCTATACCTCGATCTCCGGCTCAGGACTGGTTCTATCCATCTCCGACAAGCCAGGAGACAGTGGACTTGGTCGAGTCATGGACCGTGACTTGCAAGGCATCGCCAATGCCGTGTGGTCTGTGGGTGCAACGGCCATCGCGATTAATGGAATCCGAATGACCAGCACCACCGCAATCCGATCCGCGGGTGATGCGATCCTCGTGGACTATCGGCCGCTGGCCCTTCCCTACGTGGTCACCGCTGTAGGTCCCGCTGATCTAGCCACCCGTTTTGCGGAGAGTCCCGAAGGTTCGGCTCTGCGCTCGTTGCGACAGCAATACGGCATCGAGTGGTCTCTCGACACTGCGCAAGTCGAAGTATCCGCATCCACGGCAGAGCTGCCCTACCTCGCACTTTCCGGAGAGGAAACTTCATGATTGCCGTGATCGGGCTCGCCATCGGCGTTGCACTCGGCATATTCCTGCACCCAGATGTTCCCATCTGGCTGCAGCCCTACCTGCCTATCGCAGTCGTCGCGGCACTTGATGCGGTTGTGGGTGCTTTCCGAGCGCTGGCCGAGGGTACCTTCGTCGACCGCGTCTTCATCGTGTCCTTTCTGTCCAACATCGTCATTGCCGGCTTATTGGTTTTCCTTGGCGATCAACTCGGCGTGGGTGCTCAGATCTCAACAGGCGTGATCATCGTTCTGGCAATGCGCATTTTCGCTAACGCAGCGGCAATTCGACGTAAGTTCTTCAAGGCATGAGCACGTCAATGTGGCACCGCCTTGCGCTACGCCCGACCCGGACTCAAGCTCTCATCGGAGTCCTATTCGTCGCTTTAGGAGTCTTGGGTGTGATGGCCATTCGCGGACAAGCGCAGGGGTCGCCCCTGCAAGGCGCCCGAAATGAAGACTTGGTTCAGGTATTGGACGACCTCACGAATCGACGGGATCGCCTTGAGGTTGAGGCTCGCAGGCTCGAAGTGGCACAGGAACGAATCCTCGCAGGTTCGCAAGGGCAGGCATTGGTCGAAGCTCAGCGTCGGGTTACCGGTCTAGAGATCTTGTCGGGGGCCACACCGGTAAGTGGGGCTGGTGTGACTCTGACAATCACAGCAGGGCAACGAGGGCTGGCTCCCGCGCTCGTGTTGGACATGATTCAAGAATTGAGAGACGCGGGTGCCGAGGCCATCGCGGTGGGCGGAGTACGCATGGTCGCTTCCTCGTGGGTTGGCAGCGAGGGCGACACGATCGTGATTTCGGGCAGCCAAGTGGCTGAGCCATTGGTTGTCATCGCCGTGGGGGAGCCACAGACCATCGCAACGGCCTTGCAGATCCCCGGAGGTGTAGCCGAAACCATTCGGGCTGGCGGGGGCTCGATCACGATAGATCGGGAAGACCGCGTTCAGGTGCCCGCATTGCCCAATGCAAGTTCGGCTGGGTAGGTTTAGGCGCACTGCGAGCAGGAGGTGTCGACATGGTCCCCGAGGACCTCAAGTACTCAACCGAGCACGAATGGGTTCGCGTCGAGGGCGAGATCGCCTCGTTCGGCATCACGCATTTTGCTCAGGAATCACTCGGCGACATCGTATTCGTCAGCCTGCCCAAGGTTGGAACGTCGCTCGCTGTGGGTGACGTCTGCGGAGAGGTCGAGTCCACAAAGAGCGTCAGCGACATTTACTCGCCAGTCTCCGGCGTCGTAGTGCGCGTCAATGCCGACCTTGATTCAGCTCCAGAGACTGTCAACGCCGATCCGTATAACGCGGGGTGGATGGTCGAAGTCAGTGTCGCCAATGGCGTGTCAGGTCTGTTGAGCGCTGCCGAGTACTCGCAGTTCCTCGACGGTGGTGTGTGATGAGTCGGCTGTGTACCCGATGCGGGCATGACGGGTCAGAAGCCGACTTATTCTGCAGCCATTGTGGTGCCCCGCTTATCGAATCCGATCTCGGGCGCGAGGGCGGCACCGGTAGCGACACAATGCATTCCTCAGGCGCTATACCGGCTTATACGACCGGCTCACAACTTCCGGCGGGCACTGCTGCGCTCGTTGTGCGCCGAGGTCCAGGCGAGGGGTCGCAGTTCGTCCTGTCTGGGCAACGTGCCGTCGCCGGTCGCTCACGCGAGTCCGAACTCTTTCTCGACGACGTCACAGTGAGTCGCAGTCACGCAGTCTTTGAGCGCGATGGTTATGGCTGGTCCGTCCGCGATTCAGACAGCCTCAATGGCACCTACGTCAATCGGCAACGTGTCACGATGCACCAACTGCTGCATGGCGACGAGGTCCAGATCGGCAAATACCGCTTCGTGTATCTCATCGGGAACGGTGGCGAGGCAAGCGCGTGAGCGCAGTTCGCACGATCGGTCAGGTCATTGCGGAACTTTCCGCGGAGTTCCCCGATCTGCGAGAATCTAAGGTCCGATATCTAGAGACCGAGGGGCTCGTTGCACCGTCACGCACGGCCTCCGGTTACCGCTCGTACTCTGCTGATGACGTGGAGACCCTGCGCACAATTTTGAGATTTCAGCGTGACAATTTCTGGCCACTGCGAGTCATCCGTGAGCACCTCAATTCAGCTCCGTCAGTAAACATCGCATCGCCGGGTCGTACGCAACGACCAATTCGCAGAGGTCAACGCGTCAGCGCCGCAACCTTGCAGTCTCGCAGTGGCATTGACGCCAAGGCACTCGCCGAACTCGTCTCCTTTGGTCTCGTCGTCCCGGATCCTGACGGCCGGTTTGAGGACTCGGCCGCGGAGGTGTGCCAGGTTGTTGCCGCCTTGGGCGGTTACGGCATTGAGCCTCGTCACTTGCGTTCCGCCCGCGTCGCTGCCGATCGAGAGGTCGGACTCGTCCGTCAAGCGCTCGCCGGCGTAGATGGCAAAGGTGCCGATGGGCGCCAGCGGCGGGTTGAAGCACGCACGGCCGTTCTGGATTTAGTCGTTTCGCTACACGAGGCCCTGATCCGAACTGGCTTGAGCCAGGACTGATTTGCGTCAACTGCGGCTAGAGTGTGTATGTGAGGCAGATGGATGTGGTCGGAGTCCGACTTGAATTACCGCAAACGCAACCGGTGGTCATTCTCCGTGAGCGTGAGGGTGGGCGCTACCTTCCCATCTGGATTGGTGAGCCTGAGGCGTCCGCTATCGCCCTGGCCTACGAAGGAGTAGTCCCTGCGCGACCCCTGACCCACGACCTCCTACGAGACGTCCTCGTGGCTCTGGAGGCCATGGTGGTTGAGGTGCAAATCACCGAGCTGCGCGATGGAGTGTTCTACGCCGACCTCGTGTTGGACCGTGGCTCCCGGATCTCCGCGCGACCCTCCGACGGTATTGCCTTGGCTCTGCGAACAGGGTCGCCGATTCTGGTCGCAGATTCCGTTCTAGAGAGCGCAGCCGTAGAGGTCGCAGAGGACGAGCAGGACGAGGTCGAGCGCTTCCGGGAATTCCTGGATCAGATCTCCCCGGAGGACTTCGGTCCAGAGACTCCCCGCGAGTCGCGTTGACGGGTGGGGCTGGTGTTCTCTAACGTGACATCCAACAACTGGAGGCGTGGGTGGATGTAACACGATCGGCTGAGAACCTTGAGTCGCATGTGCCGAAGCAGGACTCGCTGTTCCCCGAGCTCGAGGCCAAGCCCCTGCCCGAGGACGTCGGCTATCGATGGACTGTGGCCTGTGAAGCGGCTGGGATCACCTACCGCCAACTAGACCATTGGGCACGAACGGCGCTCCTGGTGCCAAGTGTTCGCCCAGCCGCTGGCTCTGGTTCGCAGCGTCTCTACAGCTTTCGTGACATCTTGATCCTGCGCATCGTCAAGCGACTTCTTGACACAGGAGTCTCCTTGAGCAACATCCGTGCCGCTGTGTCACATCTTGATACCCGCGGTAGCGACGATCTCGCTTCGATCACACTGATGAGCGATGGTGCCTCCATCTATGAGTGCCGCAGTGCAGAAGATGTGGTTGACCTTGTTCGAGGTGGCCAGGGAGTCTTTGGCATTGCTGTCGGCATCGTCTGGCGCGAGGTGGAAGGCAGCCTCTCCACCATGCCCAGTGAGCGTGTTGAGGATCACTGCGAATCCGACGAGTTGGCCCAGCGACGCGCGCGTCGCATCGCGGTCGCGGGCGCTTGATCTGAAGTAGTGTTGTGTGGTGTCCAGCCACATCCCTCCGTTTGCTCATCGCCACATCGGTCCCCGGGCCGAGCAGGTGGACTCGATGTTGTCCTATGTCGGTTTTGAGTCTCTGGATGAGTTGTCTTCGGCGGTTGTTCCTGAGTCCATTCGCATGTTTGATGACCTCGATCTTCCGCCCGCGCTCGATGAACCCAGTGTCCTCAATGCGCTTCGCGGCCTCGCGCGCCGCAACACCGTCTTGCCCAGTTTGATCGGTCAGGGCTACTACGGGTGCGTGCTCCCTGCGGTTATCCAACGCAATGTGCTGGAGAGTCCAGCGTGGTACACCGCGTACACGCCCTACCAACCAGAGATCTCTCAGGGTCGACTCGAAGCCTTGCTGAACTTCCAAACTCTGGTCGAGGATCTCACCGGTCTGCCGATCGCGGGAAGTTCGCTTCTCGACGAACCCACAGCGGCGGCCGAGGCTATGACGGTTCTGTTGCGCACTCACAAGGGCGACTCGCGCGTTTTTCTCGTCGATGCAGATACACACCCGCAGACGCTCGCGGTGTTGCGTACCCGCGCACTCCCTGTCGACATTGAGCTCGTCGAGTTCGACGCTGACGGTGCACTGCCGGAGGTTGATGCGTTTGGTGTTCTGCTGTCTTACCCGGGGTCCTCGGGCTGTATTCGGGACCTCACTCACGTGGTTGTGACAGCTCACGAACGCGGCTTCGGAGTTGCGGTCACCACTGATTTATTGGCATTGACCATGCTGTCGCCGCCGGGGGAGTGGGGAGCCGATGTCGTTGTTGGCTCCGCTCAGCGCTTCGGTGTTCCGTTCGGTTTCGGTGGTCCCCATGCCGGTTTCATGAGTGTCCGCAGCGGTCTAGAACGCTCAATGCCCGGCAGGTTAGTTGGCGTGAGTGTTGATGCAGATGGCAAGCCCGCGATGCGTTTGGCTCTACAGACCCGCGAGCAACACATCCGGCGAGAAAAGGCAACAAGTAATATTTGCACCGCCCAGGTGCTGTTGGCGGTTGTCGCCTCAAGTTACGCGGTCTATCACGGTCCGGTTGGTCTGCGGGAGATTGCTGAGCGCGCCAATGATCAAGCTGCGCGTTTTGCTGCAGCGGCTCGGGCGATGGGTGTCGAGGTGGTTCACTCGCACTTCTTCGACACTGTCCTGATTCGGACCTCGAAGTCGGTTGACTCTTTGATGCGTGCAACGCACGAACGCGGTGTCAATATTCGCAAGATTGACGCCCATCACGTGAGCATCTCGTGCGATGAGGTCACCAAGGATGCACATCTGCAACTAGTTCTCGATGCAATGGCAGCTTGTGAGATGGGTGTGCCAGTGCACCTTTCGGAGTCTGCCGAGTCCAGTATTCCTGCGGCCCTTGCGCGCACTTCGCTCTACCTCACACACCCCGTGTTCTCGGCTCATCAGAGCGAGACCGCGATGCTGCGTTACCTTCGCAAGCTTTCCGATCGCGATATTGCCCTAGATCGCGCCATGATCCCGCTTGGCTCGTGCACGATGAAACTCAACGCCACGACTGAGATGGCAGCCGTCACTTGGCCTGAATTTGCCGACATGCATCCATTCGCGCCGCTTGACCAAGCGCAGGGTTATTTGGAGTTGATCGCTGACCTCGAGAGTTGGCTCGCCGAGGTCACCGGATATGACGCGGTGTCCGTGCAGCCCAATGCTGGCTCGCAAGGTGAATTCGCTGGCCTTCTCGCCATCGCTGCCTATCACCAGTCACGTGGCGATGCTCATCGAGTTGTATGTCTTATCCCGAGTTCTGCCCACGGCACAAACGCAGCAAGTGCAGTCATGGCTGGCATGCAGGTTGTTGTGGTCGCCTGTGATGCCATGGGCAACGTCGATGTTGATGATCTAAAGGTCAAGATTCATGAGCACGCTGACAATCTTGCGGCCCTCATGATCACTTATCCGTCGACACATGGTGTGTTCGAAACCGCTGTCACCGATATCTGCGCGATGGTTCATGACGCTGGTGGGCAGGTGTATGTCGACGGCGCAAATCTCAATGCCCTCGTCGGGCTAGCTCAACCCGGCAAGTTTGGGGCAGACGTTTCTCACCTGAACTTGCACAAGACCTTCTGCATCCCGCATGGCGGTGGCGGACCCGGAGTGGGGCCAGTAGGTGTGAGAGCCCATCTGGCGCCGTTCTTGCCCTCGCATCCGGTCCATCCTGAATGCGGTCCGGTGGGCCGCGGCTACGCAGATGGCGGCATTGGCCCGGTGTCGGGTGCTCCTTGGGGTAGCGCAGGTGTCTTACAGATTCCCTGGGCTTATGTCCGATTGATGGGGGCCTACGGACTTAAGCGCGCCACTCAGGTGGCCATCCTGAATGCCAACTACATCGCCCGTCGAATAGGCGACTACTTCCCAGTGCTCTACACCGGCGAGAACGGCCTGGTGGCCCATGAATGCATCCTGGATCTGCGCGGAATCACCAAGCGCAGTGGAGTGTCTGTCGACGATGTCGCCAAACGTCTTGTGGACTACGGCTTCCACGCCCCCACCATGTCGTTCCCTGTCGCTGGGACGCTGATGGTCGAGCCGACCGAAAGCGAGGATCTACATGAGATCGAGCGCTTCTGCGAGGCAATGATTGCGATCCGTGCCGAAATCGACAGGGTGGAGGCAGGGGAGTGGCCGGTCGATGACAACCCCCTCTCCAATGCACCACATACGGCCGAGCACTGTCTCGGAGAGTGGTCGCATCCCTATTCGCGCGAAATTGCGGCCTATCCGCTGCCGGGGCTCCGCCAAGGGAAGTACTGGCCGCCAGTACGACGAATTGATGGGGCTTTTGGCGACCGCAATCTCGTGTGTTCCTGCCCAGCGCCAGAGGCTCTCGCAATCGGCTAAGTGCGTGTAGCGTCAGTTTTGTGAATCAGGATTTCCTCGGCATTGTCGGCGCTGCTGGCTTGGCCTTGGTGCTATCCATCGTCATTCGGTCCCGTGGGTGGTCGACCGCGTTGCCGCTCATTGCCTTGGGCGCCGGTGTCGACATGTTGCCCATTGGGCCCGAGGCACCACTCGATCCCAAACTCATCCTGATCGCGATCCTGGCCCCGCTCGTCTTTGGAGAGGCACTCGGGGCGTCATTCCGAGAGCTCAGCTCTGTGCGGCGGCCGATTTTCGCACTTGCGATCGGCTTGGTGGTTGTCACCTCATTGGCCATTGGTTGGGCGGCTTCATTGATTCTGCCGGGGCTGCCATTCGCCGCGGCGTGCGCGCTGGGTGCGGTGCTGGCACCGACCGACGCGGTTGCGGTGGCAGCTAGTGCCAAACGCGCCGGACTCCCGCGCCGAATCGTCTCGGTACTTGAGGGAGAAAGTCTGGTCAACGATGCATCGGGGCTGACGCTTCTTCGAGTCGCTCTTCTCGCGGTAGCTGCTGGCACGGTCACCTTCGGTCAGGTAGCCGGGATCTTGGCACTCTCCATAATCTCCGGCCTTGCTGTGGGCATCGCGTTCGGAATTGTCTTTGTCTTCGCAGTACGCAGGTTCTCAGATTCGGTAGCGGTCAACAGCCTTGTCATCGTCGCGCCGATCCCGGTGTACTTCCTGGCTGAAGAGTTGCGAGGGTCGGGGATTCTTGCTGTTGTTGTTACCGCACTCATTGTGGCGAGTGGTATGCACCGGACCGTGGGATTCCGTGGCCGCATGCAGGCGCTCACGGTATGGAAACACATCACCTACATTCTGCAGACATTTGCGTTTTTCATTGTAGGCATGGAGATTCCGCGCGTTATCCAGTTGCTGGAGCCCAGCCAGATTCAGCCGCTCCTGGTCGTCACCGCCATCATCGTGGTCGTTCTCATCGGTGTGCGTTTTCTCTTCATTGGTGCGATGGTCGCGGCGCGTCCCCAGGTATGGGGCGGGCGCTCGATGGCATGGAAGAGCGCAACGATCCTGTCGTGGGCGGGAGCCAGAGGGCCGATCTCGGGGCTGGCTGTCTTTACTGTGCCGCTCGTATTGGACTCCGGTGACAATTTCCCAGATCGCAATCTGCTTATAGCTGTGACCTTTTTGGTCATCCTGGTGACCTTGATCCTGGCTCCGACTCTGGCCCCGCTCGCTCGTAAGTTGAATATTCCTGACGACGATGAGAAGGAATTAGAGCGCGTGGCACGCGTGGTCGTGATGCGCGCGGCCCTTGAGCGCCTTGACACTCTTGTGGCGGACGGCGAGATGGCTGGGAAGCCCATCCCAAAGTCCATCGTCTCTGCATTGCGAGTACCTGTCCAGGAAGATATCGCTAGGTTCGTTGCGATGGACTCCGAGGATGAGAGCACCGATGAATTACGACTGCGAGCGCTCCAGAGTGAGATGCTTCATGCGGAGCAGGAGGAGATTGTGCGCATGCGCGAAGAAGGAGAGATCCCGGACACCGTGAGTCGGCGCCTCCAATCCGATCTCGATGTACGACTACAAGCGGCGAGGAATAGGGCAAATGGCTAATCTTCCGCTCATCGTTAAGGGTGTGTGCCCACACGACTGCCCCGATACCTGCTCTTTTGACACCCAGGTCGTGGACGGCGTGGCGGTCGAATTGCGCGGTTCGCATGACCACCCAGTCACGCAGGGGTTTTTGTGCGCCAAGGTCAATCGCTACCTTGAGCGCACCTACCACCCTGAGCGGCTGCTGAGTCCCATGCGGCGAATAGGCGCTAAGGGCGAAGGTCGGTTTGAGCCCGCCACGTGGGAGGAGGCGATCGCAGACATCTCCGCGAAGCTGCTTGATGTGGTTGCTGCGCACGGTCCGGAGTCGGTGGTGCCGTACTCCTACAGCGGCACGCTGGGGCAAGTGCAAGGAGGCGGCACCGCAGATCGGTTCTTCCATCGTCTCGGTGCTTCGCTTCTGGAGCGCACGATCTGTGCGGCGGCGGGTAGTACAGCGTGGGCGCACACCTACGGCGCCCGGATCGCACCTCCGATTCAGGACATCGCGCATTCCCGACTCATCTTGTTGTGGGGCACGAACACGCTCACCTCCAACTCACACCTGTGGCCATTCATTATGCAAGCGCGCGAACAAGGTGCACGTGTCGTCTGCATCGACCCCATCCTCACTCGTACGGCTCGGGCTTCCGATGAGCACATCGCCATCCGGCCAGGCACGGATGCGGCACTTGTTTTGGCGATGATGAACGTCATCTTCACTCGCGGCTTGGAAGATGCGCAATTCCTCGCCGATCGCACGCTTGGCCATGAAGGTCTTCGCGCCAAAGCCGCTGAATGGGACTTAGAGCGCGCGTCGGAGGTCACTGGCATCCCGGGGGAGACCATCGACCGTCTTGCCATCGACTACGCAACAACACGACCCGCATTTATTCGACTTAACTACGGTCTCCAGCGTCATTACGGTGGTGGCTCTGCCGTGCGTGCCATTTCATTGCTCCCTGCTGTCATCGGATCGTGGCGAGACATTGGGGGCGGTGCGTGTCTGTCGACGTCAGGCAACTGGGTACTTGATTCGAATTTCACCCGAGGCTCATGGGTTCCACCCGGCACCCGTTCGGTCAACATGGTGGCCATCGGTGATGCTCTGACGCAGGATGAGTCCATCAAGGCTCTGGTGGTGTGGAACTCCAACCCGGCAGCAGTTGCACCCGATCTAAACAAGGTGCGTGCGGGACTTACGCGCCCAGACCTCCTCACCGTCGTAGTTGAGCATTTCCAAACTGACACTGCGGACTACGCCGATTGGCTGCTGCCCGCCACGACTCAGCTCGAGCACTGGGACCTGCATAAGGCCTACGGCAATCACTATCTTTCGCTCAATACTCCCGCTATTGATCCGGCGGGGGAGTCCCTATCGAACAATGAGATCTTCCGTCGTCTTGCTCGCGCAATGGGTATGACCGATCCAGAGTTCGAGGTCAGTGACCTTGATCTGGTGAAGTCCTTAGTGACCGATGACCAGTTTGAGGAGTTACGTGCGGTCGGCTGGATCGAAGGAGATGTTTCGCGCACGCCATTCGTTGAGGGGTCAATCCTGACTCCCTCTGGGCGCATCGAGATCGAGTCAGAGTCGCTAGCTCACCTAGGCCTCGATCTCTTTCCCACCTATGTAGCGCCAGCGGAGCTTGACGATGTGAACTATCCACTTACGCTGCTCTCCCCGCCAGATCACGGCTTCCTCAACTCCACCTTCGTGAATGTCCCGGCCTTAGCTCGCAAGGCCGGTGAGGTGTCGGTGTTGATCTGCGCAGAGGATGCGGCATCTCGAGCTCTGGTCGAAGGTGACTTGGCACGAGTGTTCAACGATCGCGGCTCGTTTGAGGCACGTGTACACATCACAGACATGGTCACCTCTGGCGTGGTTGCGTCATACGGAATTCGCTGGGCTCGTGACTCGCCTGGCCGCAGGACCGTCAATGACACCACTTCGCAGCGCCTCACTGACATGGGCCGTGGAGCTTCGTTTTATGACAACGCAGTGGAAATCGCCGCGATCGGTTAGGTTTGACCCTCGTCTTCTTGGGCTTCGCGCAGGATCGCATCGACGCCGTTGGTACCACCGTCCATCCATGTGGCGTGGTGCACGGTGAAGCCGTTTTCTCGTAGGAGCGTCACAACGGCAACGTCGTCATCAATGATCTCCACGATCTCGTGCTCACTCGCCAGCGACTGGGCAATTTCTAGCTTGTAGAACCGTGCAGGTCGATGGTCATCATCGGGCCGCATGTTCAGTGGGCCGTTGGGCATGCCGTGCTGCGCCAGCCACTCCACAGTGTCGGCGCGACACCACTCGGGTCGCCCAGTGAGATAGACAATCTCAAGACCTGCAGCCAATGCGGCGGCTATGTGATCGCGTCCGCCATCAAGAAGCTCGTCCTCGGGTGCCGCTTCGAAGAACTCCACCCACTTCTTGGGGCGTCGTTCGACCCAATGCACGCGATGACGCACATCGGCGAGAACTCCATCAATGTCAAAGATTGCGATCGGCACCTCGTCAGGTTACTCGCGATGTGGTGGATCGGATCGCCACGTACGTTTTAGTCGGTCAGTGAATATTAAAGTCTCATCCGGGTGTCCGGACAGAGTCCACCCACCTTCGTGGACGAGATGGTGATGATGTGAGCACAGTCCGACGAGATTCGAAGTCTCAGTGGGACCACCGTTTGCCCAGTGAATGATGTGGTGGACTTCACGGATTTGTGTGTGGCACCCCGGGAATCTGCACATGCCGCGTTCGCGCATCAGCACGTATCGGCGCATGCCCGGGGGAGCGGTGCGCCAGCGGGTGCTGATGGCGTCGAGATGGCCCCGCTTATCGACCACGAGCAATTCGGCCACGGCATCGCAGGACAATCGTTGTGCGCCTCGAGCGGTTATCGCAGTCACTTGAGTGCCCGTGAGCCCAGTGATCCAACCTGGCGCATGTGAGCCGTGCTCAATCAAACTGTCGGCATCGACGGTGATGTGCACGACTGGTCGCTCGCCGCCGGTGTCAGGCAGGCGGTTGTCACCAAGCGCGCTTGCAGCCGCATCAAGAATCAGGGCCAGCGCTTCGGCATTGCGAGCCGAGAGTCGAGATCTACTTTCCCGCGGGATTTCCGAATCGTCCGAGATGGGTTTCGGCACGTAGTCAGGACTGAATGGATCATCAGTGGGAGAGGAGTCTTTGGCTCGAAGCGCATCTCGCGCGGCACCGAGCATGGTGAGGAGTTGCTGACCAACTTCGGGTGCCAGCAGGCCGTCAACTCGTACGAATCCGTCAGTGAGGCGAGAGACATGCAGACCAAGGTGGTTGCGGCGCTTCTTGGCGTCAGCCTCATCAATCGCATCGGGGTCGATGAGATGCAATTGCGCAAAGAGGATTCGGCGGAAGGCAGCCGGGTCGACCCCACGAGCGTGGGCCGTGAGTTCGGGCTCAATGCCCATCAACGCCTCGCTGAGTCGGGGGAACATTTCGTGGGCGTCCGCCAACACTTCCACGTGCGCGCGGCTCACGGCTCCCGATCGCCAGGCTTCAGCCATGACCGTGAAGTCGCGCACCCAGTGCGAACCTTCCAACGCCCGAGAGGCTGGCCCGAGGCCATCTGTGGTGCGAGCGCGCAGCCAGTCACGGGCGGTTCGGAACCCTTCAGCAGACCACGTCGTGCCACCTGAGAATCGTGCCGACACATCGGCGATGGTCGCCTCGAGCCGGCGACGCATCTCGAAGAGATCCACGAGGCACTCCGCTACGCCGTCGTCGGTCGCCAGCGCCAGCGATTCGCCACCGGCAGCCCCGCTCAACTTACCGATCGCCCGTAAGGCGTCGGTATGCGCGTCGCGCAGTGCGAGCGCAGGAGCAGCGGTGCTGGTCATGGGAGTCCCTCAGTAGACGAAAGAGGTCGAGCCCACCGGGCTCCCAAGTAAAACGTCCTTGCGTGATGCAAGGTCTAAGTGATGCACCTACTTTAATCAAACATACGTACTAAGTCAAGTCCAAATCCACAGATATTTTGAAATCTTTTCTAGAGCTCTCGGATACCGCCACAAGAACGGGGCCCATCAACTAAAAATTTCGTTGGAGAATTCCGAATCGGGAACGTCTAGCCGATGAACCTGTGTTCTACACCGAGCGCTTTGTATGTGCGTTCGGCACGACGATCGAGTGTAAGTAACGTCAAGTCGTGTGCACGTGCGGTCAGCGCAATTAGCCCGTCGTATGTCGCTCCACCAGACACACCGGCTCGCGCCAAGACCACGGGGACTTCGTGCATCGCAGTTACCGGGGGAGCGAGCACCCGCCCTTCCCAACTGCGCGAAAGGATTTCGGCAGCTAGCGCAGGCAACACTCGGAACGGCTCTGGTGCGCGAGTCAATACGGAGTACGCCTCGAGCAAAACGTGATTTGGAATCCACGCCTCCGGACCACACACAGCTTGGGCGATCTCATGTGATTCGTGCCAAGGTGAAAGCGCGGCGATCACCACCGTAGTGTCGATCGCGAAGGTCACCGTCGAGTCGTCTCGATGACGGCACGAACTGTGTCAGTCGTCATCACAGGCATGGCAACATCTGTAGCGAGCACGAGCGCGCCGTCTCGATCTTCAAGGCGCATCGGCGTAACGGCAGGCGCAACCTCAAGATGCCCGTCAACCTCTGTGAGTTCCACAGAAGTGCCAGGAACGAGGCCGAGACGCTCACGTACATCCTTGGGAACCACGATGCGCCCGCCCTGATCAATGGTTGCCAGCATGGTCCAAAGATACCATTTATGGGGTTTTGTCTGGGCCATTGGACTGGCGTCGCTCCCACTCACGAATCCACTTCCGAAATGAACCTTCGGTAAAGAGGGCCTTTTCGGTTTGCATTTGGCCAAAATCGGCTTATCTTGGTACCCATGAGAACCCGGGGGGCCCTTATCTCGTTGGTCGCTGTGTCCGCTCTGGCGTTTTCCCTCATGGTGAACCCAGCAGTGGCCGAGGAGTCTGATGGCCGACCAGACGCCCCGATTGCAGCTCCCGCCGGCCCCGAACTCCCTCCTGTGGACTGCACGATCACCGGCACCCCTGGGGCTGATCGATTGGTAGGCACGACCGGCGATGACGTGATCTGTGGGCGTGGTGGCAACGACGTAATCCTCGGCGGGGGAGGCGACGATGTTCTCGTCGGCGGCGGTGGTCGCG
>Ga0164294_10000543_pt1 | contig 36060 bp, 32 predicted proteins | sample GEODES005metaG_FD_111479 | JGI IMG/M metagenome (GOLD analysis project Ga0164294, IMG submission 111479) | Oligotrophic lake water microbial communities from Sparkling Lake, Wisconsin, USA - GEODES005 metaG | ecosystem: Environmental > Aquatic > Freshwater > Lake | place: USA: Sparkling Lake... | reverse complement strand
CTGAGTGCGTTCACCACCGACACGCCGACGCCATGAAGGCCGCCCGAGACCTTGTAGGCATTGGCATCGTTGGTATTGTCGAACTTACCGCCAGCGTGGAGCTGGGTCATGATGACCTCGGCCGCCGAGACACCTTCCTCGGCATGGATGCCGGTCGGGATGCCGCGTCCGTTGTCCTCGACGGAGACCGATCCGTCGGGGTTCAGCGTGATGACGATCCGGTCGCAATGTCCGGCCAGCGCCTCGTCGATCGCATTGTCCGAAACCTCGAACACCATGTGGTGGAGGCCGGAGCCATCGTCGGTATCGCCGATGTACATGCCGGGGCGTTTGCGGACCGCGTCGAGGCCCTTCAGAACCTTGATCGACGATGCCCCATATTCGCCGTCTGCGGCGCTGTGGTCTGTGTTTTCTGCCATGGCGAGCATATAGGGAGTCGCGCGCGCGAACCCAAGCGAAATGGCAAATCGATGACGATTTGCGCCACTTTGAACCAAGCCCGCGCGAGACGTTGTTTCCGCCACCCGAAAGCCTATGTTTTTCCTCCCCCCATCGGGAGATTGGATATGGTTCGACTCTCCGTTTTGACCTTGCCGTTCGTCGGCGGTCTCCTTCTCGCCGCCGCATCGTCCGCCCAGGCCGAGGTGCCTCCGCCCGCCTACATGGGGGCGACACCCATGCCACGAACCGCGGCGTTCAACGTCTACAAGACGAACATGCTCGCCCTGCGCGAAGAGGCGCTCAAGCAGCAGGCGGCGGATGGAGGGGCTTTGTCCGCCGAACATCGTGCGGCATTCCAGCGGCGGATCGATCATGTCGAGGCGGTCTACAAGCGCCGTTGGCACGATACGGTCGATATCCGCTAACGTCTCTTTCTTATCCGCCATAAACCGCCCATGATCGCGCCCGCTCGCTTCGGGGGAGGACGCGCGACATGGGGGAAAGGCTATTCCGGGCCGCGGCGCTGACGCTGCTGTTGTCGACCGGCGGATGCGTGATGGCGGTGCGCCATGCCGCGCGGGAGATCAATCGAGAAGGCGCGGAGGATCGCATCCGCACCGCGCTGCCGATCGGCACGCCGAAGGAGCGGATTGCCGTCGTGATGGAAGGTCGCGGCTATAGCTGCGCCGATTTCCCGGTGGATGCGCCCGACGCCTTCATGATCAAATGCCTCATCCGCGTTCGGGAGCGATCGGCGAGCACGTTCCTAGTCGGCGGCAATTGGACCTACGAATTCACCGGCGCCAAGGGGCTGCTTCAAAAAATCCACGCCTCGGGAAAACGCGGGCGGGCTTGAGGTGGCGGAACTCTCCCCTTTCAGGGAGAGGAATTTCCGAAGGCGGCCTCCTCCTTCCCCAGCCAGATCGCCAGCCATACCATCGCGGTGACGAGCGCCAGCACGGTGAAGCCGATCGCCGCCGTCTTTAGGTCGGCCAGTGCGAATGCCACCGTCAGTGCGCCGTTGACGATCAGGGCGAAGAGCGCGGGCAGCGGAAACAGCGGCATCCGCCAAGGCCGGTCGAGCGAAGGTTCCTTCCAGCGCATCCGGATCGCCGCCGCATTCACCGAGGCGCTCACCGCCGCGAGCAGCACCGTGCTCAGCGCCAGCAGCATCGCATAGACCCCGATCATCGCGAAGGCGGCCCCGGCGACGGCGGTCAACAGCAGCGCGGCGCGCGGTGTCCCATTGGCGGCGACCTCGGACAGCACCGGCACATCGGCATCGCGCGCGATCGCGAAGAGCACGCGCGGATATTGCATCACCATCACGTTGGTCAGCGTCACCACCGAGATCAGCGAGATCAGGGTGATACCCGTGCTGACGAAGGGTGACGCCGCGCCGAACACGCGCGCCGCGGCATCGGCCGCGACGAGGTCGCTCCCCGCCATCTCGGACGGTCGCATCGCGTGGAGCAAAGCCACGTTCATCAGCAGATAGACGGCCATGATCGCCGCGATGCCGATGAAGGTCGCACGGACGACGGCCTTCGCCGGGCCCTTCATCTCCTCGACGAAGTATGTGCCGCCCATCCAGCCGGTATAGGCGCCGATCACGGCCTGCACCGCGACGATCAGCCCGACGACGCTGAATGCCGTATCGGGCATCGCGGCGGCCACACCCGCATCGTGATGGCTCCCCAGCAGCAAAGCGAGGATCAGCACCGTGTACGCCAGCGCCTTCACCGCGCTGCCGATCTCCTGGCTCGCCCCGCCGATCTTCGTACCGAGGAGCTGGATCAGGCATGCGGCGAGCGGCAGCAGCGGGGCGAGCATGCCGTTCGCGATGGAGGTCGCCAGCCCCAACCGGTGGAGATATTCGGAGAAGACCACCGCGACGTAGGCGACGGCCGCGCAATTGCCGAGCCAGTCGGTCAGCCCGACGCCGAGCCCGAACACCGGGCCGAAGGCGCGGCGCGTGAAGGCGTAAGGCCCGCCGCTCGTCTGGATCGAGGTCGAAAGCTCGACCGCCGACATGCTGTCGACCAGCGCGAACAGCCCGCCTGCCAGCCACAGCGCCAGGATCATCCACGCGATCGGCAGCCCGCCCGCGACGATCCCCGGTGTCCGCATGATCCCCTGGCCGACCGTCCCGCCGACCACCACCGCGATCCCGAAAGCGGTGCCGAGCACGCGGAGGAGATGATGCGATCCGCTGGTGGTCAAAGGCGATCCTTCGCGCGGGGGAACCCCTCGTTACCACGCCGCAACGATGGCGCTACCCCCTGCGGCATTTCGGGCTTTCCGTCGGCGCCGCGTCATGCTCAATTCGCGCCATCACAGGGGGACATAAGATGAAGCGACTGATGATCGGCATTTCGGCAGCGGCGCTGATCGCGCCCGCCCTTCTGGCCGAGGCCCCGCCACCGCCGACGACGCTCCGCCCCGATCAGACGGCCTTCCGCGCACTCTATCAGGAGCTGGTCGAGACCGACACGTCGATCACCACGGGCAGCTGCACGGCGCTTGCCGACAAGATCGAGGGCCATCTGCGCAAGGCGGGCTACGGCGATGCCGACATCACGCGCTATGCGGTTCCCGATCATCCCAAGGAGGGCGGTCTCGTCGTCATCCTGCCAGGGACCTCCAAGACCGTGAAGCCGATGCTGCTGCTCGGCCACATCGACGTCGTCGTCGCCAAGCGCGAGGATTGGACGCGCGATCCGTACAAGATGGTCGAGGAGAACGGCTATTTCTATGGCCGCGGCGCCAGCGACATGAAGGCGATGGACGCGATCTGGATCGACGCGATGATGCGGTTCAAGACGCAGGGCTACAAGCCCAAGCGCACGATCAAGCTCGCGCTCACCTGCGGTGAGGAGACGAGCTGGGCCTTCAACGGCGCGCGTTGGCTCTCCGAGAACAAGCCCGATCTGATCGCCGCCGAATTCGCGCTCAACGAGGGTGGCGGGGGCCGCACCGACGGGCACGGCAAGGTCGTCGTGATGAACATCCACGTCGGCGAGAAAGCGGCGGAGAATTACAAGCTCGAGACATTCAACCCCGGCGGCCACTCGTCGGCCCCGATCCGCGACAATGCGATCTACCAGCTGTCGGACGCGCTGCTGAAGGTGCGCGACTATGAATTCCCGATCATGTTCAACGATGTGACGCGCGCCTATTTCACCAAGGCGGGCGCCGCGCGCGGCGACGAGACGGGGGCGGCGATGATCGCTCTTGCCAAGAATCCTGCCGACAAGGCTGCCGAAGCGATCGTCAACAAGGACAAGTCGCTCCACTCGATGCTGCGCACCACCTGCGTCGGCACCGAGATCGAGGGCGGCCATGCCAACAATGCGCTGCCGCAGCACGCCGTCGCCAACGTCAATTGCCGCGTCGCGCCGGGGATGAGCGCCGAGGAGGCGCAGGCCGCGCTCGCCAAGGCGATCGCCGATCCCGGCGTGAAGATCACGCGCGAGGCGGCCCGCGGCCCGCTCGCCAAGCAGCCGCCACTCGATCCGAAGGTCGTCGGCCCGGCCGAGAAGCTCGTCGCCAAATATTATCCTGGCGTGCCGCTGATCCCTATGATGTCGACCGGCGCCACCGACGGCATCTTCCTCGAGGCGATCGGCATCCCGAGCTATGGGCCGCCCGGCACCTATGGTGATCCCGACGGCATGGGCACGCACGGCCTCAACGAACATTCGATCGTGAAGGCGGTCTACCAGGGCCGCGATTTCCTGACCGACCTGATCAAGGCTTACGCGGGGTAGGACCGCGACCCAAATCCGTCATGCCAGCGAAAGCTGGCATCTCTATCGAGAGAGACCCCGGCTTTCGCCGGGGTGACGGATTGTGGGTTGGGAATCAGCCGAAGTTCGACGTCCGCTGGCCGAGCAGGGTGATCTCTACCCGCCGGTTCTGGCGCATATTCTCCGGCGTGGTGTTCGGGGCGACGGGGCTCGCCTCGCCATGGCCGCGCACGCGGAAGCGCGCCGCGGTCACGCCCATCTGATCGAAGGCGCTGCGCACGCTCGCCGCGCGACGCTCGGACAGGTTCTGATTGTGCGCGTCCGATCCGCGGCTGTCGGTATAACCATCGATCGAGATGCGGACGCCGGGATTGTCCTTCAGGTAGTCGGACAGGGCGGCGAGCTTGGCGGCGGCGCCCGGGCGCAGATCGGCGCTGTCGGTGCGGAACAGCACGTCTTCGGACAGGGTCAGCCGCGCCCCCTCGGCGGTGTCGCGGAAGCCGTAGCCGCGCATCGCGGTGCGATCCCAATGATGGGCCGCGGGCGCCGGACCACGATCGACGACGGCCCAGTCGAAACGGCCGCGATCGCGGCCGACGGCATCCTCGAACGCGCGATTGGCGTCACGCGCCTCGGCAAATCCGATCCAGCCGTCGTGTCGGGCATCGAAGTTGCGCAGCACGAAGGCGCGCCCACGGCGGGTATCGCGCAGTTCGGGATAGAGGGTCTTCAGGCCCGGCCCGCGCAGATCATATTGCGCAGCGTCGCTGTCGCGGCCGCCCGACCAGTCCCAATGGCCCGGGACCCAGTGACTCTGCGCGACGGCGGGGGACGCCAGCGGCATCGCGCCGGCGAGGGCCGCAAGCGCGACGGCGGTGAAAGTGAACTTGCTCGACATACCAGACTCCGTTCAGCCCCGCTCCCGCCGTCCTGATGGCAGCGACGGCTTGAATGCGTCGTGAGCGGGCTCGACAGGCGAGGTTCAGTCGGGGGCGATCGATCCGTTGGCGATGTCGAGCCGCGTCGCCTGCCCGACGGCATCGAACAGCGCGGGCTCGGTGCCTGTCATCCAGACCTGTCCGCCGGCCACGGCGAGCCGATCGAACAGCGCTTCGCGCCGTCGGGGATCGAGGTGGGCCGCGACTTCGTCGAGCAGCAGGATCGGGCGCGCGCTGCGATCTTCCGCGACGAGATCGGCGTGGGCGAGGACGAGGGCGAGGAGCAGCGCCTTCTGCTCGCCGGTCGAGCAGAGATCGGCGGGCTGATTCTTGTCGAGATGCGTGACGGCCAAGTCCGACCGGTGCGGCCCGGCGAGCGCGCGGCCCGCGCCGGCATCGCGGCCCCGGCCGTGGCGGAGTTCGGCGGCGAGGTCGCCCGTCGGCGCCCAGCCGGCCAGCGCGATTCCGGCGCGGGCGAACGGCCCTTGCGGCTGCCCGGCCAGCCGCTCGGCGAGCGCGGCGACGGTGCGGCTGCGCGCCTCGGCGATCGCCGTACCATGCTCGGCCATTCCGGCTTCCAGCGCGGACAGCCATCCCGGATCGGCGCCGTCGGGCTCTGCCAGCAGCTTGTTGCGCGCGCGCATCGCGGCCTCGTAGCGCGCGGCATGGTGGGCGTGGGCCGGCTCGCGCGCCAGCACCAGACGATCGAGGAAACGCCGCCGCGCACTCGCGCCTTCCGAGAAGAGCCGGTCCAATTGCGGCGTCAGCCACAGCAGCGCCAGCCATTCGCTGAGGGACGATGCGCTCGCCGCCGCGCCGTTGATCCGCACCTGCCGTCGTTCGGGCGCTGTGGGCAGGGTGCCCGTCCCAATCGTGACGCCTGCCTCCAGATCGGCGCTGACCCGAACCCGCCCGGCCCGGCCTTGCGCGCCATCTCGCCGAGCGTCGCGCCGCGTAGGCCGCGCCCCGGCGTCAGCAGCGACACCGCCTCCAGGATGTTGGTCTTCCCCGCGCCATTCTCGCCGGTCAGCACGACGAAGCCCGCGCCCGGCCGGATCACGGCCTCGGCATGGTTGCGGAAGTTGGTCAGCGAGAGGCGGGTGACGGCCATCGTGCCGATCGGCCTACTGGCGATAGGGCGTGGGCGCTACAGGGCAGCTTTCGACGGGTTTCGGGCGGCGCGCGAGATAGGCCATTTCCCAGCATTCCTCGAACACCGAGCAATAGCAGACCTTGGGGACGATCCTGCCGCTGTGAAGGCCTTTGCGCAGCCGATCGACGATCGCATGGTTGCCCTGCACCTCGGGCCAGTCGATCGCCTCTACGGTCTCGCCGGGGCGGATCATCCGGTCGCGCAGCGTGGATGTCTTCACGTCCGGGTCGTCGGGATTGGTCACCAGCGGGCCGCCATCATCGACCTGGGCCGATTTCTGCCGCCCGCAACAGCGTTCGCCGAGCTCGGCGAAGGTGCCGACGGGTTTGCCGTCGACGGTGATCGTGACCTCGTCGATCCGCGCCGGGCCCACGCCGCGGTTCGAGACCGACAGCACGACGGCATGCGTCTTGCGATCGGATTCCATGTCGCTCATATCGACGCCCAGATAAGGCAGCGAATTGGCCGCCACGAGCTTCTGCATCTCGTGGCCGTGCATCAGCGCCAGGCCAAGCGAGACGATCGATGTGAAGAGCGCAGCGAGGCCGAGACTGATGTCGACCCAGCGGATGCCGGTGCCGTGATGCGCGTGCGCGTGATGCTCGGGCGCTTCCATTTCGTCGGCGCTCTCCGGCTCGCTCACACCCGCATCGGCATCAGTACGTAGAGCGCAGGCGCCTTGTCGTTCTCGCGGATCAGAGTCGGGGCGGCGGCGTCGGCGAGGTGGACTTCGACTTCGTCGCCATCGATCTGGCCCAGGATGTCGAGCAGGTAGCGCGCGTTGAAGCCGATCTCGAACGGTGCCGACGTATAGCTGCCGGAGACTTCCTCGGCGGCGGTTCCGTTTTCGGGGCTGGTTACCGACAGCGTGATCTTGTCGCGCTCCAGCGCCATCTTCACGGCGCGGGTCTTTTCGCTGGCGATGGTGGCGACGCGGTCGACGCCGTCTTCGAAGCTACGCGGATCGATCTTCAGGAGCTTGTCGTTCGCGGTCGGGATGACGCGGCTGTAATCGGGGAAGGTGCCGTCGATCAGCTTGGAGGTCAGGATCGCTGAGCCGAGCCCGAAGCGGACCTTGGTCGGCGACAACGAGACCTCGACCGAGCCATCGACCTCGTCGAGCAGCTTGCGCAGCTCTCCCACGGCCTTCCGCGGCACGATCACGTCAGGCATGCCCTCGGCGCCATCCGGGCGCGGCACGGTGACGCGGGCGAGACGGTGGCCGTCGGTCGCGGCGGCCTTCAGCACCGGCGTGGCATCGTCCGAGACGTGGAGGAAGATGCCGTTGAGATAATAGCGCGTCTCTTCGGTCGAGATGGCGAAGCGCGTCTTGTCGATGATCTGCTTCAGCGTCTCGGCGGGAAGCGCGACCTTGGTCGGCAGTTCGCCTTCCGCGATCACCGGAAAGTCGTCGCGCGGCAGCGTCTGCAGGTTGAAGCGCGCGCGGCCGGCGGTGACGAGCATCTTGCCCTCGGCGGCGGTCAGCTGGACCTGCGTGCCCTCGGGCAGCTTGCGTGCGATGTCGAAAAGCGTGTGTGCGGAGACTGTGGTGGCGCCGGCCGTATCGACCCCGGCCGCGATCGTCTCGACGAACTGGAGGTCCAGATCGGTCGCCATCAGCTTGAGCGCACCATCGGCGGTCGCTTCCAACAGAACGTTGGACAGGATCGGGATGGTGTTGCGCCGCTCCACCACCGATTGGACGTGGCTGAGCGCCTTTAGGAGGGTCGCCCGCTCGATCGTCGCCTTCATTTTTGGCCCCATATGCTCTGTCGGACGGTGGTTATAGCGCGGCCTTCGCCTTCCGGAAGAGGGTACCTCTGGAAAAGAGGTGGGCAAATCGCTATAAAGCCTCGATCCATGAATGCGCCGATGCCCATCCCTGGCCTCACCGATCCGGTGCCGGTCCCTCGTCCCGCTGTGCTGCGGGCGGATGGGCGCGTCGATCTCGTCGGGCTGGTGAAGGACGAGCTGCGCGCGCTTCTGGTCGATGCCGGGCTCGATGCGAAGCAGGCGAAGCTTCGTGCCAAGCAGCTGTGGCATTGGATCTACAATCGCGGCGCCACCGACTTCGCGGTGATGACCGACATTTCGAAGACGATGCACCCCTGGCTGGCCGAGCGCTTCGTGATCGGGCGGCCGGGCACGGTCGAGGCGCAGGTGTCGGTCGATGGCACGCGCAAGTGGCTGCTGAAGACTGACGACGGCCATGATTTCGAGATGGTCTTCATCCCCGATGCCGATCGCGGGACGCTCTGCGTGTCGAGCCAGGTCGGCTGCACGCTCAACTGCACTTTCTGCCACACCGGCACGATGCGGCTGGTCCGCAACCTCACCGCGGGCGAGATCGTCGGTCAGGTGATGCTGGCGCGCGATGCGCTCGGCGAATGGCCGTCTGCGCCCGAGGGGCGGATGCTCACCAACATCGTGATGATGGGGATGGGCGAGCCGCTCTATAATTTCGATAGCGTCCGCGATGCGCTGAAGCTGGTGATGGATGGCGATGGCCTTGCCCTCTCCAAGCGCCGGATCACGCTTTCCACGTCGGGCGTCGTGCCGATGATGGAGCGCGCAGGAGCCGAGATCGGCGTCAATCTCGCGGTGTCGCTCCATGCCGTCACCAAGGACGTTCGCGACGAGCTGGTGCCGCTCAACAAGAAATACGGGATCGAGCAATTGCTCGAGGCGTGCGCCGCATATCCCGGCGCCAACAATGCCCGCCGCATCACGTTCGAATATGTGATGCTGAAGGACAAGAACGACAGCGACGCGGATGCGCACGAGCTCGTCCGCCTGCTCAAAGCCTATAAGCTGCCGGCGAAGGTGAACCTGATCCCCTTCAATCCGTGGCCGGGCAGCGTCTACGAATGTTCGACCAAGGACCGTATCGCGCGCTTCTCGGACATCGTCTTCAAGGGCGGTATCTCCGCGCCGGTGCGCACGCCGCGCGGGCGCGACATCGATGCCGCATGCGGACAACTCAAGACGGCGGCGGAAAAACGCAGCCGCGCGCAGCGGGACCGGGATGCCGCCGAAAAGGCACTGGCAGAGATTTAAAGAGGCGCTAAATCAGGCTCATGTCGGCGTTCGATCGGCTGTTCGACAGCCTTATCAAACAGGGCGAACTCACTGTCATCACGGCCTCGGGCCGGAAACGGACGTTCGGCAGACCGGCGGAGGGGCGCCCTTCCGTCACCATTCGCTTTACCGATCGGCTCACGCCCCTTCGCATCGTGCGCAACCCCAGTCTCGGCGCCGGCGAAGCCTATATGAACGGCACGCTGCTGCTCGATCAGGGCGACATCTACGATCTCCTCGATCTGGTGACCGGGAATCGCCGGTTCGAAACCAGGGGCGGCGACGAATTCGGCAAGCGCAGCAGGCTCGGTCTGCCAGAATGGATCACGACGTGGTGGCGCAAGCGCAATCACGAGCGGGCATCGAAGCGCAACGTCGCGCATCATTATGATCTGTCCGCCGGGCTCTACGATCTCTTCCTCGATGCCGATCGCCAGTACAGCTGCGCGTATTGGACCGATCCGGGGAACGAGACGCTCGAACAGGCCCAGCTCGACAAGAAGGCGCACATCCTCGCCAAGCTGCGCGTGGAGCCGCACCACAAGGTGCTCGACATCGGCTGCGGCTGGGGCGGCATGGCGCTCTACATCCATGCCAAGACCGGCGCCGAGGTGCTGGGCGTCACGCTTTCCGAAGAGCAACTCAAGATCGCGCGGGAGCGGGCCGAGGCGGCGGGCGTGGCCGACAAGGTGCGCTTCGAACTGATCGACTATCGCCATATCACCGGCCGGTTCGATCGGATCGTCTCGGTCGGCATGTACGAGCATGTCGGTCCCGCGCATTTCGAGACGTTCGCCGCCAAGGTCCGCGCGCTCCTCGCCGACGATGGCGTGATGCTGCTCCATACGATTGGCCGCATCGGCAAGCGTCGCTCGACCGATCTGTGGACGACGCGGTATATCTTCCCCGGCGGCTATATCCCGACGCTGTCGGAGATCAGCCAGGCGGCAGAGAAGGCGCGGCTCATCACCTCCGATGTCGAGACACTGAGGCTCCACTATGGCTACACGCTGGAGCAGTGGCTGCGGCGGACGCAGGCGCACAAGGCCGAGATCGTCGCGCTCTATGACGAGCGATTCTATCGGATGTGGGAATTCTACCTGGCGGGATCGCTGACCGGATTCACCAACGGCCAGATGGTCAACTTCCAGGTGCAATATGTCCGCGATCGCACCGCGCTGCCGATCACGCGCGACTACATGATCGAGGCGGAACGCGCGCTGCGCTGAGGGCGGAGCCGGAGCCCCGCCCTCCCGTCGTGCCTATTCGCCCTGCGGTGGCGGGGGAGCGCCGGCCGGCCGATCGTAGCCGGGGCCGCGCTCCATCGGCGGCATGCCGCCCGGACCGCCGGGTCCGCCCCGCCCATGCCGGCCGCCCATGCCGTGATCGCCGCCGTGCATGCTCCAGGCCGCGCGCATCTCGTCGGGCGAGATCGTGCCGTCGTGGTTGGTGTCGAGCTTGTCGAACAGGGCTGCCGCTGCGGTCTGCGCTTCGGCAAGGGTGACGACGCCGTCGTGGTTCGCGTCCGCGCGCTCGAACCAGTGCCCGCCCATCAGCATCATCGGGCCGTGTTCCATCGGACCCATGCGCATGCCGGGCCCACCCGGGGGAGGCGGCGGCGGGCCATCGTGGCCGCCCGGGCCGGGCATCGGCGGCACGTCGAACTCGGCCTTGGAGATCACCCCGTCGTGGTTGCTGTCGAGGCGCGCGAACTCGCGGTCGCGATGCTCCTTGCGCATCTTGTCGAACATGGCGCGGCGGGCGCCCTCGACCTCTTCCTTGGTGAGCTTGCCGTCGTGATTCAGGTCGAGCGCCGCGAAATGCTGCGCGACCATCGCCTGCATCTCCGCCTTGGTGATCGGCTTCATCTCGGGCCGGTGCATCTCGTGCGACGGCGGTGGGGGCGCGTCCTGCGCGAGCGTCGCGCTCGCGACCAATCCGGCGACCGCGACTCCGGCCAAGAACAGTTTCATGGATCTTCTCCCGCTCGTTGCGTGGCGGCGTGGGCCGCGACGATGCCGTCTCTGGGCGAGTCATGTTACGCCGATAGTTCGCAGCGTACATCTTGTTGCGGGGCTGACATGGTTGTCCCGCCTGCGCCCAGCGCCTAAAGGGCCGCCGTCTCCGTAATCCTTGGTCCTTTGGGAGTGTTTCGATGAGCGACGTCAAGCGGGTGGTATTGGCCTATTCGGGCGGCCTCGACACCAGCGTGATCCTGAAGTGGCTAAAGGAGACCTACAATTGCGAGGTCGTGACCTTCACCGCCGATCTTGGACAGGGCGAGGAGCTAGAGCCGGCGCGCGCCAAGGCCAAGCTGATGGGCGTCAAGGACGAGCATATCTTCATCGACGATCTCCGCGAGGAGTTCGTGAAGGATTATGTGATGCCGATGATGCGCTCGAACGCGCTCTACGAGGGGCTCTACCTGCTCGGCACCTCGATCGCCCGGCCGCTGATCGCCAAGCGCCAGATCGAGATTGCGAGGGCGGTCGGCGCCGATGCCGTCAGCCACGGCGCGACCGGCAAGGGCAACGATCAGGTCCGCTTCGAGCTCGGCTATTATGCGCTGGCACCCGACATCCGCGTGATCGCGCCGTGGCGGGAATGGGACCTCACCAGCCGTACCCGCCTGATCGAATATGCCGAGAAGCACCAGATCCAGGTTTCCAAGGACAAGCGCGGCGAATCGCCCTTCTCGACCGACGCGAACCTTCTCCACACCTCGTCCGAGGGCAAGGTGCTCGAGGATCCGTGGGAGGAGGTGCCCGACTATGTCTATTCGCGCACCGACAATCCCGAGGATGCGCCGAACACGCCGGAAGTCATCACCATCGATTTCGAGCGTGGCGATGCCGTCGCGGTGAACGGCGAGGGGCTTTCGCCCGCCGCGCTGCTGACCAAGCTCAACGAACTCGGCAAGCGCCACGGCATCGGCCGCCTCGATCTCGTCGAGAATCGCTTCGTGGGCATGAAGTCGCGCGGCATGTACGAAACGCCGGGCGGCACCATCTATCACCTCGCCCATCGCGGTATCGAGCAGATCACGCTCGATCGCGGCGCCGCGCACCTGAAGGACGAACTCGCGCCGCGCTATGCCGAGCTGATCTATAACGGCTTCTGGTTCAGCCCCGAGCGCGAGATGCTGTAGGCGGCGATCGATCACAGCCAGGAGAAGGTGACCGGCACGGTCCGCCTGAAGCTCTACAAGGGCAGCGTCATCGTCACCGGCCGCAAGTCGCCCTACTCGCTCTATTCGGAGAAGGTCGTGACCTTCGAGGACGATCAGGGCGCCTATGACCAGCGCGACGCAGCGGGCTTCATCAAGCTCAACGCGCTGCGCCTGCGCCTCCTCGGCCGCCGCGACGGGCGGTGAGCGAGGTCGGCGACAACAAGGCGGAGCAGCGCTACGAGCTGACCGTCGACGGCGTGACGGCCTTCGCGGCCTATCATGACGAGGGCGATGTCCGCGTGTTCACGCATACGATCGTGCCGTCCGAGCTCGAAGGTCGCGGCATCGGCTCGCGACTCGTGGCCGCCGCGCTCGCCGACGTGCGGGCGAAGGGGCTGCGGGTCCGACCGCTCTGTTCGTTCGTTGCCGCCTATATCGAGAAGCATCCGGAATTTTCGGATCTTCTTAAGGCGTAAGCGGTCCTATCGCCTTCACCCCGACGCATGGGCGCGTTAGAGAGCGGTGGTTATCGGCGTGGGGGTGTACCAGTGTTCGCGCGCATACGATGCCTGATCCTCGGTCATGATCGCTCGCGCCGCGATGCGGTGCGCTACATGGACAACAGCGTTCTCAGCCATTGCCGCTACTGCGGCAAGGCGATGTACCGCCACCCGCGCGAAGGCTGGAGGGTCGAGCGGCGCAAGCAGCAGCGCTCGTTCGATCCCGCCCAGCCCAAATCGCTGAAGACCGACGATCAGGATTGAGCGGTCTTTTTCGGACCCGTGTTCCAAAGCGCCAGCGCCAGCACCGTCGAGGCCACAGCGGCGCCCAGCCAGAAGAGGGTAACCGGGACGAAATCGTAGTGATGGACACCGTTTAGGGTCGTCTGGCCGCGCTCGATCAGCACGCCCGAGATCTGCTCCTGGATCGCCGAGCCGAGATAACTGAACGTCCCCATCACGCCGACGACCGCGCCGACGATCGGCTTCGGCACGATGTCGACCGCGAACAGCCCGCCGACCGACGCGTTGATCGCGCCCAGCCCGACACCGAAGAGGATCAGCCCGATCCAGAGATAAAGCGGGGATCCGGTCGCGAAGAAGGCGATGGCGAGGCCGCTGACCTCGATCAGCCCGAACAGCAGGTTCGCCGGCGGACGACGCCCGTCGAACACCAGATCGGAGAGGAATCCGAACGCGACCGATCCGGCCATGCCGGCGAGATTGCTCGCGGTGAGGATCGCCGCCGCGGTCGCCGTCGACAGGCCCCGCGCCTCCTGCAGGTAAAGCATCCCCCAGCTGTTGATGCCGTAGCGCGTGACGTAATTGGCGGCGCTGGCGAGGCCCAGCAGCCAGACCGGCCAGATCGCCAGCACCTTGATCTGCTCGCGCAGGAGCTGCAGCGGTGTCTTGGCGGCCTCGCCTTCGGGACGGTGCGGGCGCATGCCCTTCGGCAACAGCCAGAGCACCAGTAGCGCCGCGACCAGCCCGAACGCCGCGGCGCTCCAGAAGCCGGACTGCCAGCCGAGCAATGCCGCGATATTGCCGACCGCGAAGAAGGTCAGCCCCTCGCCGATCGAATGCGAGCTGGACCAGATGCCATAGGCGCGGCCACGCTCATCGTCGTCGAAATGGCGAGCGAGGGTGATGATGCAACCCGGCGCGCCGAACGCCTGGAACCAGCCGTTCAGGCCCCACAAAGTGGCGGCGAGCGCCGTCGACGTCACGCCGATCATCGCGACATTGGCGGCGGCCGAGAGCAGGAAGCCGATCGCGACGAATTTCCGCACATTGACATGATCCGCGAGGAAGCCGTTGAAGAATTTGCCGACAGCATAAGCGAGCAACAAGGCCGAGCCGATCGTGCCGAGCTGGGTCGGCGTCCACACGCCGCCATCCAGCAACGGCTTCTTCACGACGCCGAGCGCCAGGCGGCAGGTGTAGCTGAGCCCGTAGCCGACCGTGATCGCGGTCAGCAGGCGTATCCGGAAGCGATCGAAGCCGTGCGACCGGCTCACCCCCTCGCCCAATGCTGCCGTCGTCATGGCGTGCCCCGATCCCCGATTTCGGCACAGCTTACACGCGTGCCGGGCCAATGCCAGCGCCGCGCGACCTGTCCTGGACTGGGAAAACGGCAGCAAACTTTCGAAAAAGCCAGGAGTTCCGCTAAAAATGCTGCGCAATATCGACTGCAGCATATTGCGAAAAGCAGGGGGCGGGCCTATGTCGCGCGAGGGCGCCCCCGCCCGACCCAGAACAGCGCCGGCGAAGACCGGCGTCGAAGGAGAGAAAGATGTCACTCGTATCGCGGTTTTCCGCGCGCGCCCTGCTCGTCGCGCCCATCGCGCTGATGGTCGCCACCGCCCCCACCCTCGCCCAGACCCCCGAAGACGAGATGGTGATCACCTCCACCGTCCACGCGGGGCAGGGCCTCACCACCAAATCGATCGGCCTCCAGGTCAGCGATCTGAACCTTGCCGACGGCAGCGATTATGCGCGGCTCAACCGCCGTGTCGCCGACGCGGCCGACAAGGTCTGCTCGCGCGACGGCCTCTGGTCGAAGTTCGAGAATATCGAATATTCGCGCTGCTATAAGAACGCCGTCTCCACCGCCATGGCGCATGTGATGCACACGGCGCCTGCCTCGGCGGTCGGCAGCAACTGAGCCTATCGGGGTCGCCGCCCTCGGGCGGCGGCCGCCTTCCCGTCTATGCGGGAAAATACTCACCCGTCTTTATGGTGACCCCTACGGGAATCGAACCCGTGTTTCAGCCGTGAAAGGGCCGCGTCCTAGACCGCTAGACGAAGGGGCCGTGCGGTGAAGGGGGCCGCTTAAGGACCTCGGCGGCGAAGGTCAATCGTGGCGTCGATCAATCGCCTCTCAATCCGCCCACGCCGCATCGTCGATATGCAGTTCGGCTTGCCCGCCGCCCGACCAGTCGTCGCGCCGCGCACGACCCGCCAGCCAGAGGCGGCGATGGGGCCCCGCGCCCAATAACGCCTGCCCCAGGGCACTGTCGGCCTGCCGGAAGGCGATGGTCTTCAGGGAGCGACCGTCCTCGCCACTGACGATCGCGCGGACATGGCCGTTGCCGACGACATCCGCCTTGACGATTCGCACCGGCCCGGCCGCGATCCGCGGTGCCGGCCAGCCCGCGCCATAAGGCCCGCCGGCTTCCAGCGCGTCGACCAGCGTGCCCGCCACGCCCCGCGCGCTGACGACGGCATCGAGCAGCAGGGCCCGGTCGTCGCGGGCCCGCGCGACATTGGCCTCAAGCTGGGTGTCGAGAAAATCGGCGAAAGCGTCGACCTTGTCGGCCGCGATCGTGAGACCCGCCGCCATCGCATGGCCGCCGCCCGCGACGAGCAGCCCGATGTCCTTGGCCATCAGCACCGCCGCGCCGAGATCGACGCCCGAGATCGATCTCCCCGATCCCTTGCCCAGCCCCTCGCCATCGAGCGCGATGACGATCGCCGGGCGCCCGAGCTTCTCCTTCAGCCGCCCCGCGACGATCCCGATCACGCCGGGATGCCAGCCCTCTGCCGCCACCACCGCGACCGCACGATTGCCCTGCGTCGCGGCCAGCGTCTCGGCCATCGCGCAGACCTCGGCCTCGATCGCGCGGCGCTCGACGTTGAGCCGGTTCAATTCCTCGGCGATCCCCCGCACCTCGTCGGGATCCTCGCTCGTCAGCAGCCGCACGCCGAGATCGGCCTTGCCGACCCGCCCGCCTGCGTTGATCCGCGGCCCGAGCGCGAAGCCGAGATCGGTCGATGTCACCGCCTTGGTCAGCCCGGCGGCATCGGCGAGCGCGGCGAGGCCGATGTTGCGGCGCGCGGCCATCACCTTCAGCCCCTGCGTCACGAAGGCGCGGTTGAGGCCCTTCAGCTGCGCGACGTCGGCGACGGTGCCGAGCGCCACCAGATCGAGCAGATCGATCACGCGCGGCTCCGGCCGGCTCGCGAACCAGCCCCGCGCGCGGAGCGTCCGGATCAGCGCCGCGCCGAGCAGGAAGGCGACGCCGACCGCCGCGAGATGACCGTGCGCCGCACCCTCGACGTCCTCGTCGAGCCGATTGGGATTCACCAATGCATGCGCACGCGGCAGCAGGGTCGCGCATTTGTGATGATCGACGACGATCACGTCGAGGCCGGCGCCTGCGGCCATCTCCAGCGCCTCGAACGCCTGCGCGCCGCAATCGACCGTCACGACGAGCTGCGCGCCGCCCTGGGCGATCCGCACCAAAGCCTCGCCGCTCGGGCCATAGCCTTCCATCAGCCGGTCCGGGATGTAGGCCTGCGCTTCGAGGCCCAGGCTCCGCAGCAGGCGGATCAGCAGTGCGGCGGAGGTCGCGCCGTCGACGTCGTAATCGCCGAACACCGTCACCCGCTCGCCACCGATCACCGCCGCGGCCAGCCGCTCGGCGGCCGCGTCCATGTCGCGAAAGATCGAGGGGTTCGGCATGAAGCCGCGGATCGTCGGCTCGCGGTGCATCGCCAGGGAGTCGCGCGCCACGCCCCGCGCCATCAGCAACTGATCGACCAGATCGTCTGGCACGAACCCCTGATCGAGCGCATCGCTTGGCCCGCCCCGCCAGCGCCAGGGCTGGCCGAGGATCGAATGGGTTACGGAAAGCGGGGACATGGGTGCACCCTATCGGATGCGCGACGGCCCGTGAATCCCCGCGTCTCTTCTTTCGTCATCCCGGACTTGATCCGGGATCCATGTCACGGCAGGCGCCGCACGCTTCGGTTCCAGCCGGACGATGGACCCCGGATCAAGTCCGGGGTGACAGTTACTGCGCCAGCAAACTCCGATGCCGGCTGTAGATCAGGTACACCGCCAGCCCGATCGAATTCCAGACGATGCACCACAGCAGGGTCTTCGTCGGCAGGCTGATGAACAGGTACAGGCACCCGAAGATCGCGCCGAGCCCGACGAGGATGCCGAGAGGCACGCGGAACGGGCGGCGGCGGTTCGGCTCGCGCCGGCGCATCACGATCAGGCAGGTGCCGACCGAAATGAAGGCAATGAGGGTCCCCGCATTGGCGAGCGCGGCGATCTCGTCGAGCGGCAGCAGCCCGGCCAGGACCGCGACGAGGATGGCGGTGAGGATCGTGATCCGCGCCGGCGTCCCGCGCTTCGACAGGGCCGCGAGGCGGGTCGGCAGGAAGCCGTCGCGCGCCATCGCCAGGAAGATGCGGCTCTGCCCGTAGAGGAAGCCCAGCAGAACCGTCGGCAGCGCGATCACCGCCGCGACGGCGACCACCTTCGCGACACCGCCCGAATGGAGTTCGCGCAGGATCAGCGCCAGCGGCTCGGGGCTTCCCGCGAACTTCGTGAAGGGCACCGCGCCGACGGCGGCGGCGGCGACCAATATGTAGATGATCGTGCAGGCGAACATCGATCCGACGATGCCGATCGCGAGGTCACGCTCGGGCCGCTTGGCTTCCTCGGCCGCGGTCGAGATCGCATCGAAGCCGTAGAAGGCGAAGAAGATGATCGCCGCCGCCGCCATCACGCCCCGCGCGACATTGTCTGCCCCGGTCGTCTTGGGGAAGCCGTAGGGCATGAAGGGGTGGAGGTTCGCGGAATCGAAATGCGGCAGCGCCACGGCCACGAACAGCGACAATGTCGCGATCTTGATGATGACGAGGATGGTGTTGAGCCGCGCGCTCTCGCGCGTGCCGAGGATCAGCAGCCCGGCCACCACCGCGATGATGAAGATCGCCGACAGGTTGATGATGCCACCCGCGTCGGGGCCCTTCATCACCGCCATCGGAACGTGGAAATATTGCGCCAGCAGCGGCGCCGCATAGCCCGACCAGCCGACCGCCACGGTCGAGACGACCAGCGAATATTCGAGGATCAGGCTCCACCCGACCACCCAGGCGATCAACTCGCCCAGCACCGCATAGCTGTAGGTGTAGGCGCTGCCGGCGGCGGGCATCATCGTCGCCATTTCGGCATAAGCGAGCGCCGCGCAGGCGCAGATCGCGCCCGCGATCGCAAAGGACAGCAGCACCGACGGACCCGCGCGATCGACGCCGACGCCGATCAGCGTCAGGATACCCGTCCCCACGATCGCGCCGACACCGAGCGCCAGCAGGTGCGGCCACGACAGCGTCGGCGTCAGGCGTTCCCCGGCGGCCGGTGCAGCATCGATCGATTTGCGTCGGTTCCAGCCCGCCATCTTTTGTCTCCCTTTCGGGCCAGACTAGCGGGATTAAGCGATAAGGCCATCCTCCACGGCGACCGATCGGGCGGGACGTCGAACATCATCGTTCGATCGGGCGGGCTATAGGTCCACCAAAATGCCCGTCATTCGATTTTCGGGTGCCTCGGCCCCGCCGCGACCGGAATCGCGTCTGGTGAGGCTCTGGGCGGCTCTTTACGCGGTGCCGTTCCTGCGTCGCGTCTCCCAGCCCTTGCGCGCCGCTGCCGAGCGCTGCTCGGGCGATCCGGACTTGTGCGCCCGGCCGCCGCGCTTCGATGCGGGATGGTCGCTGTGCTTGCCACGGCCCGATCCGCTTTTCTTGCCGCCGCCGTCGTCCTTGTTCACCGTCGCCCAGGCGCGGGCCTCGGCCTCCTTCTTGGGGACGCCGCGCTTCTCGTAGCTTTCCTCGACATGCGCGGCCTTGCGCTTCTGCTTGTCGGTGTAGGCATCCTTGTCACCCTGCGGCATCGCCGGTCTCCTTTGGAAACCGAACGAACAATCCTCGATTTCGCTTCGCGAGTACGCCACAACGCGCCAATCCAGGGGGACATGATGATCGCCAAACGCCTGCTTTCCGCCTGCGCCGCCGTTGCGCTGACCGTCGCGCTTCCGGCCGCCGCCCATGCCGAGGATGCGCCGCTGCTGCCCGTCCAGGCGAGCCAGGCGGATGGCCGGATCCTCGTCACGCTGCCCGCGCCCGGCCCGGACGGCGTCTCGGGCCGCTTCCTGCTGGCGAGTGCGCTGCGCACCGGGCTCGGCTCGGCGCCGACCTTCCTCGATCGCGGCCGCGTCGGCGAGACGCAGATCCTTGCCTTCCGCCGCATCGGCAAGAAGATCGCGATCCAGTTCGAAAATCCGCGTTTCCTGCCCTCGGACCCGAGCGCGCACGACTTCGCCATCTCCACCGTGTGGCTGGGCGACGCCGCGCAGATCCTGCCCGACGGCCGCATCGTCCTCGACATCGCGCCGTTCCTGACCGGCGACATCCTCGGCATCGCCAATTCGCTCAACCAGGCGGGCGACGCGATGGGCACCGGCCCCTCGGCGACCGGGGGCGCGGGCAAGGGCTTCAAGCTCGTCGACAAGCTCAGCACCGCCGATCCGGGAGCGACGAAGGTCTTTCCCGACAATATCGAGCTGGAGGCGATCCAGACCTTCGCTTCCGAGACGCCGGGGGCCGAGGTCGAGAATATCGCGCCCGATCCGCGCCAGGTGAGCTTCACCGTCCACTTCAGCCTGGTCCGCCTGCCCGGGCCGGGCTTCGAGCCCCGCGCCTTCGATCCGCGCCTCGGTGGTTTCGCGACGCAGGTGGTCGATAACCATGTGCCGCTGGGGCAGGATGCGGTGCGCGATCTCGCCAACCACTTCCGGCTCGAGAAGACCGATCCTGCCGCGCCGCGCAGCCGGGTGAAGAAGCCGATCATCTTCTATGTCGATCGCACCGCGCCGCCGCAGGTCCGCGATGCGCTGCTGGAGGGCATCAACTGGTGGGGCAAGGCGTTCGAGGCGGCGGGCTACGTCGATGCCTTCCGCGCCGAGCCCCTGCCCGCCGACGCCGATCCGCTCGATGTCCGCTACAACATCGTCAACTGGGTCGATCGCGCGACGCGGGGCTGGTCCTACGGGCAGGAGATCGTCGATCCGCGCACCGGCGAGATCGTTAAGGGCATGGTCGTGCTCGGGTCCGAACGGATGCGGCAGGACATGCTGATCTTCGAAGGGCTCGTCGGTGCCGACAAGGTGGGCAGCGGCGGCCCCAACGATCCCGTCCGCGTGACGCTCGCGCGGCTCCGCCAGCTCGGCGCCCACGAAGTCGGGCACAGTCTGGGTTTCGCGCACAATTTCGCCGCCAGCACGCAGGATCGCGCTTCGGTGATGGATTATCCGGCACCGCGCATCGGCCTCGTCGGCGGCAAGCCCGATCTGTCCGACGCCTACGGCACCGGCATCGGCAAGTGGGACATGGCGACGGTCGGCTGGCTCTACGGCGGCGGCGGCCCGGCGCTCGCGACCGGCCTGCGCTACGTCCAGGACGACAACGCCCGCGCGCCCGATACCTCGCAGCCGTGGGGCGGCCTCTGGGACGACGGCGCCGACCCGACGGCCGAGCTCACCCGGCTGATGGCGGTGCGGCGTGCCGCGATCGCCAACTTCGGGCTCGCCGCGCTGGCGCCCGGCGAGAGCGTCGCCGAACTGCGCCGCCGCTTCGTGCCGATCTGGCTGTTGCACCGCTATCAGCTCGTCTCGGCGGCCAAGGCGATCGGCGGGGTCGACTTCGCTTATGCGGTCAAGGGTGGGGGCAACGAGGCGGGCAAGCCGGTGCCGGCTGCGGCGCAGCGTGCGGCGCTGTCGGCCGTGCTCGCGACCCTGTCACCCGACGCGCTGCGTGTCCCGCCCGCGCTGGTGCCGCTGCTGTCGGCGGCGCGCAACGGCAGCCACAATCGCCAGTTCGAGATCGAGATATTGGGAACGGCCGGCGGCCCCGTCTTCGATCCGCTCGTCGCCGCCGACGTCTCGGCCGAACTGACCCTCGGCACGCTGCTGGCCCCCAAGCGGCTCCAGCGGATCGCCGCGCAACATGCGCTCGATCCCGCGACGCTCGGTATCGACGAACTGCTCGATCGCCTGCTTGGCGTCACCACGACGGGCAAGGACGCCATCGGCCGCCGCCTCGCGACGCGCACGCTCGTCACCCTCGCTCAGGTTGCGCGCAACCGCGCGACCCCGCCCGACGTCGCGACGACGATCGAGGCGCGGCTCCATGCCGAGGCGCTGGGCCTCGCCAGGCAACCCGGCTGGAGCGCCGCGCTGGCCCGCCAATTGCTCGATCCGCGCGAGGTCGACCGCCTCACCGGCGACGCCAACCGCGCCCAGCCGCTGCCGCCCGGTGATCCGATCGGCGAGAGCGAGTGGATGGACGAAGTGGTCGGCTAACCCATCGCCGCTCGTGCTGAGCCTGTCGAAGCACTGTCCTTCTTAAACCAGCGCCGGAAAGAGAAAGGGCAGCCCTTCGACAAGCTCAGGGCGGACGGAATTAGGGCTTCACGAACAGCTTCTTCGGCAGCACCACGTGCACGCCCTTGTTGCGATCGACCAGTTCGGTGATCTCGACATCGCCGGCGACGCTGATGAGCATATAGGCGTCATCGGGGGTCATGCCTTTCTCGGCGACGAGAAAATCGATCATGTTGCGCAGCGCCTTGCGCGTGGCGTTCGAGAGATCGTCGTCGAAGCCCATCGATATGTAGGCGTCCGGTGTCTCGGCGCGCGGATAGTGTAGGGTCTTCCCCTTGTGCAGGATGAAGCGGAAGGTGCCGACGAGCGAGGTCTCCAGCGCGGTGATATCGACTTCGCCATTGCCCTGGCCCGCGTGACCATCGCCCACTTCGAACAAGGCCCCGGCGGCGTGGACGGGCAGGTAGAGCGTCGTTCCCGCGACCAGAGCCTTGTCGTCCATATTGCCGCCGATGATCGTCGGCGGGGCGCTGTCGTAGCGGCCGAAGGCGGGCGGCGGCGCCACGCCCATGCTGCCGAAGAACGGGTGTAGCGGCACCTCGATTCCGGGCGCGAACTTGCCGACCATGCGCGTCTTGTCGAGCGGAATGATCTTCATCCGCGCGTACGGGAAATCGTCGGTCAGGAAGCCCGCGCCGTAGCGGAAGGCATTGTAGGCATAAGGGATGGCAAGATCGATCTTTTGGATCTGCACTTCGAGCGTGTCACCGGGCTCGGCGCCTTCGATGGCGATCGGGCCGGTCAGGATATGGCCGCCCGGCCCGCGCGCCGATTGCGGGACGCCGGCATAGACGTCGCGCAGGCTCTGTTCGACATCGGCGGGGGCGACGCCCGCTTTCTCCAGCCCCGTCGGGTTGTTGGTGAGCAAGGTGTGGATGGTGACGGTGTCGCCCGACTTGATCGTGAGGGCAGGCTTTGCCCCGGCCTCATAATGGCCCCACGCGACCGTATCGGGTGTCGGCTTGAGTTCGTATCGCTCCGCCGCCGCGCCACTCGCCAGCAGGCCCGCCGCCAGCCACGCCAAAGTCCTGATCGCCATGCTGCCCTCCGTTCGCGGAGGAGCATGGCGCGGGGCGCATCGCGGGTCTAGGCTGTGCGGATGGACACCGCCGATCTCGCCGCCCGAGCGACCGCGCATCTCGCCGATCTCGTCGCCTTCGACACCACCTCGCGGGGTTCGAACCTCGCGCTGATCGAGCATGTCGAGGCGTTGCTGGGCGATCTCGGCGTGAGCGGAACGCGCGTTGCCAATGCCGATGGCAGCAAGGCCAATATTTACGCCACGCTCGGGCCGATGGTGGAGGGTGGCATCGTCCTCTCGGGCCATACCGATGTCGTGCCGGTCGACGGCCAGCCTTGGTCGAGCGATCCCTTCACGCTGACGACACGCGACGGCCGCCTCTATGGGCGCGGCACCTGCGACATGAAGGGCTTCCTCGCGCTGGCGCTCGCCACCGCGCCGCTGTTCGCCGAACCGGGGCGGCTCAAGCGGCCGATCCACCTCGCTTTCTCCTATGACGAGGAGGTCGGCTGCCTCGGTGCGCCGTCGATGATCGCCGAGATCGCGAAGCGGCTGCCGAAGCCCGCGGCGGTGATCGTGGGCGAGCCGACGATGATGGATGTGGTCCATGGCCACAAGGGCATCACCTCCTACGTCGTGACCGTGACCGGGCATGAGGCGCATTCGAGCCTCACCCACCTCGGCGTCTCGGCGAACATGGCGGCGATCCGGCTGATGGGCCTGCTCGCCGATCTGGCGGCGGGGTTCGAGCGTGACGCCGATCCCTCCTCGCCCTTCGTGCCGCCGCACCCGACGCTGACCATCGGGCAGATCCACGGCGGCACCGCGGTCAATATTCTCGCGCGCGAGTGCGTGTTCGTGTTCGATCTGCGCTGTCCGCCGGGCGTCGATGCCGAACGGCTGCTCGCGCCCTTCCACGCCGCCGCCGCCGCGCTCGATGCCGAGATGAAGGCGCATTTCCCGGAGACGGGGGTCGCGGTCGCTCGTCGGTCCTCGACGCCGTCGTTCGCGCCGGAGCCCGATGGCGTCGCCGAGCGGATCGCGCGCGGTCTTGCCGGAGACAACGGCCCGGCACGCGTCGTCGCTTATGCGGCGGAGGCGGGGCAATTCCAGGGCGCGGGCTTCTCGACCGTCATCTGCGGGCCTGGATCGATCGAGCAGGCCCACCAGCCCGACGAATATTGCGAGGTCGCCCAGATCGAGCGTGGCGCGGCCTTCATGCTGCGGCTTGCGGACCTGCTCAGTAACTAACCGGATTCCCAGCCGAATCGCGATGGAGTAGATTCGCTCCCGAAGGGGTCTCCATCATCCGCCAAGTTGCTGCCTTGCCTTACCGGATCGACGATCACGGCGCGGTCACCGTGCTGCTGATCACGTCGCGCGAAACGCGCCGTTGGGTCGTGCCCAAAGGCAATCCGATCAAGGGCCTGGCCCCGCACGAGGCGGCGGCGCACGAGGCGTTCGAGGAGGCGGGCGTGGTCGGGATCGCGTGCCCCGCGCCGCTCGGCCGCTTCGATTATCAAAAGCGCAAACGCAACGGCAGTCACAGAACTGCAACAGTCTCGCTCTACCCACTCGCGGTGACTGAGCAGGCTGAGGAATGGCCTGAACAGGACGAGCGGGACGCCGCCTGGTTCGATCTCGATCACGCCGCGCGCGTGGTTGCGGAACCCGAACTAAAGCGGCTAATCGGGGCTTTCAGGATTCCGGAGCGGCCAGTCGGGAGTGCGAGTCGCCTCCTCTCCTGGGCGCGTATCTCTGCAGGAGAGACGATACCAATGCTGCGCTGGTTCCAGGCGCTGATGCCGAAGCAGGGGCGGTTCTTCGAGCTTTTCGAAGAGCATGCCGGAACGCTTGTGGCGGGCGCGGATGCATTGGCGCGGCTCTTCCAGGGCGGGCCGGACGTCGTCGAACATATCCGCACGATCCATGACCGCGAGCATGACGCCGACGATATCACGCGCACCGTGCTGCAGGACGTGCGCCGCATCCTGATCACGCCGTTCGATCGTACCGCGATCTCGGGCCTCATCGCCTCGATGGACGATGCCATCGATCAGATGAACGGCACCGCCAAGGCGGTCACTTTGTTCGAACTGTCCGAATTCAAGCCGCAGATGCGCGACATGAGCGGTATCATCGTCGATGCCGCGCGCGTGACCGCCGAGGTCATCCCGCTGCTGCGCTCGATCGGCGACAATTCGGCGCGGATCCTGGAGCTCACGGCGCGCCTGGTCGAGCTCGAAGGCATCGCCGACGACATTCACGACGATGGCATGAAGGCGCTCTACAAGGCGTCGTTCGAAGGCAAGCCGATGGATTTCATGGTCGGCCGCGAAATCTACAGCCATCTCGAAAAGGTGGTCGACCGGTTTGAGGATGTCGCGAACGAGATCCAAGGTCTCGTCCTCGATCACGCCTGATCGCCCGACATGGCCGTTGTCTCCATCCATGTCCTGATCGGACTGATCGGTATCGCGCTGCTGTTCGATTTCCTGAACGGCCTGCACGATGCCGCCAATTCGATCGCGACCGTCGTCTCGACGCGCGTGTTGCGGCCCGAGATCGCGGTGTTCTGGGCGGCGTTCTTCAACTTCATCGCCTTCCTCGTGTTCAGCCATGCGGTGGCCTACACGATCGGCAAGGGCACGATTTCGCCCGAGATTGTCGATGCGCGCGTGATCTTCGGCGCGCTGATGGGCGCGATCAGCTGGAATCTCATCACCTGGGGCCTCGGCATCCCGTCCTCTTCGAGCCATGCGCTGGTCGGCGGACTGATCGGCGCGGGCATTTCCAAGGCGGGCATCGCGGCGATCGTCTGGTCGGGCGTGCTGAAGACGGTGGCGGCGATCTTCCTGTCGCCGTTGATCGGCCTCAGCCTCGCGCTGGTGATGGTGCTGATCACCTCGTGGCTGGCGCGGCGCAAGACGCCCGCGACCTCGGACCGGCTGTTCCGCAAGCTGCAATTGATCTCGGCCGCCGCCTATTCGCTCGGCCATGGCGGCAACGACGCGCAGAAGACGATGGGCATCATCACCGTGCTGCTCTTCTCGCAGGGCATCTATCACGGCGAATTCCATATCCCGCTCTGGGTGGTGATCAGCTGCCAGGCGGCGATGGGGCTCGGCACGCTCTTCGGCGGCTGGAAGATCGTCCACACGATGGGATCGAAGATCACCCGCCTGACGCCCAGCCAGGGCTTCTGCGCGGAGACCGGCGGCGCGATCACATTGTTCCTCGCCAACATCGGCGGCATCCCGGTCTCGACCACGCATACGATCACCGGTGCGATCGTCGGCGTCGGCGCGGCACGGCGGGTTTCGGCGGTGCGCTGGAACGTCGCGTCGAGCATCGTCGTCGCGTGGGTTGTGACGCTGCCGGCCGCGGCCTTGGTCGCCGCCTTCTTCTACGGGATCGCCGGCCTCTTCTGATCCAAGCCGTCATTGCGAGCATAGCGAAGCAATCCAGCCCTATGCCCGCGGCTCTGGATTGCTTCGCTACGCTCGCAATGACGATTCCGACAGACCGACACGCAGAGGGCTCGCCAGCAGCCCCGCCACTTCGCCTGCCGGCACCGGCTTGCTGAACAGATAGCCCTGGATCGATCCGACGCCGCGCCGCGTCAGTTCGGTCAGTTGCGCCTGCGTCTCGACCCCTTCCGCCGTCGTCTCCATCCCCAGGGCTCCGGCGAGGTCGATGATCGCCTGGACGATCGCCCCCGCTCCCTGGCGCTCGGCCAGCGCGACCACGAACGAGCGGTCGATCTTGATCTTGTCGAAGGGAAAGCTCTGCAGATAGCTGAGGCTCGAATAGCCCGTGCCGAAATCGTCGAGCGCGATACGCGTGCCGATCGCGCGCAGTTCGTGCAGCAGGTCCAGCGTGGAGGCCGAACTGTCGAGGAACACCGATTCTGTGATCTCGATCTCCAACCGTGAAGGCGCGAGGCCGCTCGTCTGCAGCGCCTGGCCGATCACCTGCGCCAGCCCCGGCTCGCGCATCTGGATCGACGAGACGTTGACCGCGACGCGCAAGGCCTCGTCGCCCCAGCTCCGCGCCTGACGGCAGGCCTCGCGCACCACCCACGCGCCGATCGGCACGATCAGGCCGGTCTCCTCGGCGATCGGGATGAATTCGACGGGCGGGACGAGCCCGCGCGTCGGATGCCGCCAGCGGATCAGCGCCTCGAACGACCCGATCTTCCGTTTGGCGAGGTCGATCAGCGGCTGGAAGAAAAGCTCGAGCTCGCCATTCTGGAGCGCGCGGCGCAGATCGGTCTCGATCGCGCGGCGGGCCTGGGCGCGGGCGTTGAGCGCGGGTTCGAAGAAGCGGATCATGTGCCGCCCGGCCTGCTTCGCCTGATGCAGCGCGAGATCGGCGTTACGCAGCAAAGTCTCGGTCTCCTGCCCGTCGGCCGGGGAGACGGCGATGCCGATCGAGGCGTGCGGCTCGATATCGTGATCGCCGATGCGCACCGGTACCTGCAGCAGCCCGATCAGCCGCCGCGCGAGCGCACCGACCTCCTCGATATCGCCTTCGTCAGCCATCGGCTGGATGATGACGAACTCGTCGGCGCCGAGCCGGGCGGCGAAGACATCGTCGGGCAGGTCGCCGAGCCGTCCCGCGATCTGCCTGAGCAAGGTATCGCCGACCGGATGGCCGAGCGTATCGTTGACCAGCTTGAAATCGTCGAGATCGACACACAGCAACGCGACGCCGCCGCTCCGCCGCTCGGCGAGGCGCAGTTCGCGGTCGAGCTGTTCGTGGAACAGTGCGCGGTTGGGCAGGCCGGTCAGCACGTCGTTGAAGGCGAGATGGGCGATCCGCCGTTCGCGCTCGCTGATCTCGTCGGCCATGCGGTTGAAGGTGGCGGCGAGGCGGCCGATCTCGTCGCCGCTGTCGACCTCGACATTGACGCGGTCGCCTTCCGCGATCCGCCCGGCCGCCTCGTCGAGCTGCGAGATCGGTCGCGTGATCGATCGCGCCATCCGCCACGTCGCCGCGACGACGAGTGCGAGCCCCGCGAGGCTGACGATCGCGATGGCGATCTGGAGCGGGCGATAGGGCGCCAGCGCACGCGCCAGCGGATATTGCAGCAGCAGCACCGTCGGTGGCGCGCCAGGCATCGTCGGCAACGGCTTGACCAGCGCGATCGCCACGCCCTGCCCGGCATCGACCGTCGAGGGTGTCGCCGCCGCTCCGCTGTCGGCGATGAAGCGGTCGATCGCGGGATTGATGAGCTTCGTCGTCCGCTCGCCCGGCGCCCAGCGGCCGTCGGCCTGGCGCTGATAGACGGTGGCGGTTAGCGGGATGGCGGAGAGCTGCTCCAGCCCGTGCATCTCGTGATCGTCGAGATCGACCGAGAACAAGACCCAGCCCGACAGCGCCGGCGCCATGATCGGTGCGGCGACGAGGTGCCGAGCCGCGCCGCCCAACGAGACCACGCCGCCGACCGCGTCATTGTCGAGCTGCATCGCCATGTCGCGCGCCTCGCGGCCGATCGCGGCATCGTCGGCGCCGACGACATTGCCGTCGATGTCGACCATGATCGCCATCGGCAGGCCGAGCCGTTCGCGCAGGTTCGACAGCGCCGATTCGATCGTGCTGGCGTCGTGCGTCGCGACGGCGGAGCGGAAACCGAAGTCGCGTGCCATCAACCCGGCGGCGTCGCGCATCTGATCGGATCTTTGCTGCCACAGCCGATCGAACACCGTGCCGCTCGCCACGAGTTCGCGCCGCACCTGGCCCTCGGCGGTGCGTTCGACGACCCCATAGAGCACCGCCGACACGCAGAGCATCGCCACTGCGAACAGCCCGGCGTAGAGCACGGCGAGCCTTGTGCGCAGGCTGGAAAAGCGCGGTGTGCCGGCGGCCATCGGGCTAATAGTCCGAGATCGCCGGGGCCTGCGGCGGGTTGCGCAGCGCCACCCCGAAGCCTTCGCGGCGCGGTGCCCCGTCACTCAGCGGCACGTTGCGGTCGACATGGTTGCCGGGCGCCTTGAGATAGGGATGCCAGACGGTGACCGTCACCCCCGTCGCCGGCAGCCCGCGCAGCACGGCGCGGCCATCGGACCCGGTCTTCACCGCCCAGGGCGTATCGACCACGTCGATGAAGGCGATCATCTTGTCGTGGATGTTGCAGCCGAGCGGCACGACGCCGGCCTTATCGAACACGACGTCGCGGTTCTGCTGGCGCTGTTCCAGCTTGAGTTCGAAATGCTTGGCGGGCGAGAAGCTGTAGACGTGGTGGCGGGTGGCATCATGGTTCATGAACATGATCCGCGAACCGACCGGGACCACCGTCACGAACGGATGGAACTGGATATCCTGCTGGTCGATCGCATAGCCCGTTCCGACCTTCGGCGCGGGTGTCGGCCGTGCGACGAGATGGACGGTGACGACGGCATCGGCGACCGGCTGGCCGTTCGGCGCGCGAACCTGCACTTCGAGATCGGCGGCCGCCGCCGCGCTCCCCGCGAGGAGTGCCAGCGCCGCGGCAAGGATCCGGATCGTCATGTCGCTCTCCTCCTCACAGCGTCCCACGCAGGCGAAGCGCCAGCCGGACGATGGTCTGGGTCTGATGCGGGTCGAGCCCGATCCGTTGTTGCGAGTCCCGGTGGCTGTCGATGTGCAGCGCCTCGGCGACCAAGGTCGCGAAGGGCGCGATCTGCCGCCGCGCCGCGATCATCGCCGACCAGCCATGTTCGTCGTCGAAGGGAAGCAGCTTGCTGCCGTCGTTGCGCGTATCGAACGCCTCGCCGCGCACGCTCACCGATCCGCGCTCGAACCGCCGCGTGGCCATCAGGAAGGCCGATCGGAAGCGCGTGTCGACCCAGATCACCCCGTTCGAGGGAAAGCCCATCCGCGTCCGCCCGGTCAGCGCCTGCGCGGTCAGGCGGAGCGTGGCACTCGGATCGACGATCAGGCCGAGATGATCGAAATGCGTGTCCCAGCCCCATTGCAGATCGGCGCGGAAGGCCTGCGGATTGGCACGGTTGTCGTAGTGGAAATATTGCAGTTCGAACGGCAAAGGCGGCCGCCAGCTGAGCTTGAGATAGAAGCCGAGCCGGGCGTTCAGCCGCTCGATCGGATCGGTGTAGGGCGCCTGCACGAAGCGCATGAAGCCGTTGAGCGGCGGCAGCGGCTGGTGGCTGAACAGCGTGGCTTTCTCGTCGTGCAGCGCCCAGCCGCGGAAGGCGAGCAGGGTGCCTGCCGTGTCGTTGTCGCCGAACAGGCCGGCCGTGAGGGCGAAGCGCTGCCCGGCGATCATCGTGCTCGCGCCGGCCTCGATCCCAGCGACCTTCACTTCCTCGCCGACCCAGCTGTTGATCGCCGACGGCGTCACGCTGTCGCGCACCGCCCATTCGGGGCCGCTATGCTCAAGCGAGATAGATGGCCAGAACAGCCCGGCGCGGACCTGCAGTTTGACGCCGCCCATGGGTAACGGGCGGTACGTCGCATAGGCCTCCGACAAAGCGACGGGGTGCTGCTGGTCGACCTGCGCGATGCCGCTGATAACCGCACCCAGCGCCCAGTTGAAATGCGGTGTGAGGACGATGCCGGCCTCGGAGAGATAGGGGCGGATGCGGAAGTCGTCGCCGTTCGCGCCGAACCGGCCTTTGCCGAAGCCGTTCTTCAGCCAGCTGGCCTCGCCATCGGCACCGGAAACCTCGACATTGGCATAGCCGATGATGTTGGTGTCGCCCTCGGCGGCGTCGGCATGCGCCAAAGGGGTCGCGACGACGAGCGCGGCGACAAAGGCGGCGCGAAGCGCATGGCGTGTGGCCCTGGCCATTCCCCCCCGTCCGTAGCGACGGATGGTTAACACATTGCTAGAGGGCAGCGAAAGTCCAAGAAAACCGGCAGTTTGCGACGAACCGAGCGCGAATCAGGCAGCGATCCGCAGCGTGCTGGCGAGCGGGCTGAGGCCGGTCAGGAACTGCTCGATGCAGGCATCCCAGCTGTACCGAGCGCCCTCGGCGGCGCAGGCGGCGCGGCCGAGGCCCAATGCACGGTCGATCGCGCGGCCGAGATCGTCGTCGAGCGCCCCGATCCGAGCGTTGCCGCCGCGATGGCCGAGCCCGTCTCGGCCGATGATGTCGAGCGGGCCCGGCACCGGCAGCGCCGCGACCGGCACGCCGGAGGCCAGCGCCTCGATCATCACCAGCCCGAAGGTGTCGGTGCGGCTCGGGAAGACGAAGACGTCGGCCGCCGCATAGGCTGCCGCCAGCCGTTCGCCATGAAGCGCGCCCAGGAATTTGACCGCGCCATAGGTCTTTTCGAGCTCCGCCCGCGCGGGTCCGTCGCCGACGACGATCTTGGTGCCCGGCCCTGCGCAATCGAGGAAGGCGCCGATATTCTTCTCGACCGCGACCCGGCCGACATAGAGCTGGATCGGGCGCGGCAGCGCGGCAAGCTCGGGCAACGGCGGCACGCCCGGCCCGAACAGCGAAAGATCGACACCGCGCGACCACAGATGCGTCTGCGGCAGCCCCTGGCCCGCAAGCTCGGCCGCCAGCGTCGGCGTCGCGACCAGGATGCGCGCGGCGGGCGCGTGGAACTGCCGGACGATCGGCCAGAACCATTTGGCCGAGATCCCGGTGCGCATCGCGACATAATCGGGGAAGCGCGTGTGGAAGCTCGTCGTGAACGGCATTCCCTGGCTCAGGCACCAGCGCCGCGCCGCCCAGCCGAGCGGTCCTTCGGTGGCGATGTGGACGGCATCGGCGCCGAAATGGCCGAGCCGCTGCCCGACGGTGCGGGCGCCCGCCAGCGACAGCCGGATCTCGGGATAGCTGGGGCAGGGAATGGTGCGGAAGTCGGCAGGCGTCACGGTCATCACGACATGGCCGCGGCGGCGCAACGCCTCGCACGTCGTCATGAGGGTACGGACGACACCGTTGACCTGCGGTGCCCAGGCATCGGTGACGAGCGCGATCCGCATCAGGCCGGGACCAGCGCCGGGCGGGGTGCCGGCTTGGGCTGGGCGGCGGCCGCGCGGGCCTCGTCGGCCTTGCGTTCGGCCCAGTCGACGATCTCGATATGGCCGTCACTATGCTCGACGAGCGCGGTGCAGCTCTCCACCCAATCGCCGTCGTTGTAGTAAGTGACGTCGCCGAAGCGCTTGATCTCGGCCGAGTGGATGTGCCCGCAGACGACCCCGTCGACCTTGGCTTCGACGGCGGCGTGGGCGACGATCTCTTCGTAGCGCCAGATGAACTGGACGGCGTTCTTGACCCGCTTCTTCATGTAGGCGGAGAGCGACCAGTAAGGCAGACCGAACTTGCGCCGCACCCAATTGAGCAAGGTGTTCGAGCGCAGCAGCAATTCGTAGGCATTGTCGCCGAGGAAGGCGAGCCACTTGGCATAGAGCACTACCCCGTCGAACTGATCGCCGTGCAGCACCAGCAGGCGGCGGCCGTCGGCGGTCTCGTGGATCGCAAGATCGGCGATCGTCACGTCGCCGAAGGCGAGGCCGACATAGTCGCGCAGCACTTCGTCGTGATTTCCGGGCACGTAGACGACATGGGTGCCGTGCTTCGCCATCTTCAGGATGCGGCGGACGACGTCGTTGTGGCGCGGTGGCCAGTACCAGCCCTTGCGCAGGCGCCACATGTCGATGATGTCGCCGACCAGATAGAGCGTTTCGCACTCGACCGACTTCAGGAAATCGAGCAGGAGATCGGCATTGCAGCCGGCGGTGCCGAGGTGGACGTCCGAAATCCAGATCGTCCGGAATTTCAGACGCTTGCCGTCGGCGGAGCGCGGTTCGGGTTCGTTGATCCATTCAGGCAGCGGGCCTTTGCCCGACATCGGCAGGCCGACATCTTTGGCGAGCCGCGCCATCGGCGAAAGATCGGGTAAGGAGGCCAAGGCCCACGCTCCTCGCAACCGTTGCTGGTCGATCGGGAGGTAGCGGGAGGGCGTGAAACCTTCGCGTCAGCTCTGTGACGAAGCCTTCTTCAACCTGTCATCAAAGCGCGACATGGCTGTCGCCGAAGTGTCGCGAAAATCCCCGATCATAAGGGCCGAGGAGACAATCCTATGGCGACGACGATGCAGACCCAAGGCGTAGCAAGCGCCTATGACCGCTGGGCCCCCATTTACGACCTGGTGTTCGGGCCGGTGTTCAAGCGCGGGCGCAGTCTCGCGATCGAGGCGGCCGACCGTATCGGCGGCCGCGTGCTGGAGGTCGGCGTCGGCACCGGCATCTCGCTGCCCCAATATAGCAAGCGCTGCCGCCTGTTCGGCATCGATATCTCCGACGGCATTCTCGAGAAGGCGCGCGAGCGGGCGAAGCGCCTGCCGAACGTCGAGGCGATCGAGGTGATGGATGCCGAGGCGCTGCGCTTCGAGGCGAACAGCTTCGATTCTGTCGTCGCCCAATATGTCGTGACCGCCGTGCCCAACCCCGAAGCCGCGCTCGACGAGTTCGCAAGGGTCCTCCGGCCGGGTGGCGAGATCATCATCACGACGCGGATCGGCGCCGGCGAAGGTTTCCGCGGCGCGATCGAAAAACTGCTGATGCCGGTCACCAGCCGCCTGGGCTTCCGCACCGAATTCCCGTTCCAGCGCTATGCCGATTGGGAACGGGCCAACGGATCGGTCCGCCTCGTCGAGCGCCGCGCGCTTCCCCCGCTCGGTCATTTCGAGCTTCTCCGTTACCGCAAGCATTGAGGCCCGTCATGGCAAGCCTTCCCAAGCCCGATCTCTCCAAGCCGAAAGCGGCGGCCGCCGCCTTTCGCGCGCAGCTCGACGAGCAGCGCTGGGACGATCATCGCTATTACCACCACTGCCTGATCAACCAGAGCCTGCACTTCTTGAGCGCCTCCAGCTTCATCGCGGCCTATATCTTGCTGTTCCACGATCCGGCGCTGGCGAGCCTGCTCGGCTGGGGCGTGGCGATGACGAGCCGCCAGGCGGGCCACTTCTTCTTCGAGCCCAAGGGCTACGACGTCGAGAATCAGGCGACGCACGAGCATAAGGAAGAGATCAAGGTCGGCTACAATCTCGCCCGCAAAGTCGTCTTCATGTCGATCTGGGCATTGTCGCCGCTGCTGCTGCTGTGGAGCCCGACCCTGTTCGGCATCTTCAATCCCATTCCGGGTCCGATGGGCTTCCTGCGCCACGTCGGTCTGATGTGGCTGGCGCTGGGCGCCGGCGGGCTGCTGTTCCGCACCTTCCAGCTGTTCTTCGTGCGCGACATTCCGACCGGGATCGTCTGGGCGACGAAGATCATCACCGACCCGTTCAACGACTTCCGTCAGTACAAGAGCGCCCCGGTTCGCCTGCTGAAGGGCGAGCGCTACGACCAGATGATCGCGACGCGCTGATCCGCGCGACCTGAAGTAACCCGTTCGTGCTGAGCTTGTCGAAGCACTGCCCTGTTTCTTCGGGCGGTGAAGGAAGAAGGACAGCCCTTCAACAAGCTCAGGGTGAGCGGGGTTTAAAGTCCGAAGCGGGTCGCGATCAATTCACGCAGGATGCCGCGCTTGATCGTCTTGTTGGTGGTTCCCGGCGCATTCCAGAACCAACCGTCGGCCTGCATCCGCGCCGCTGCGCGGACGAAGCGGGTGACGACATCGTCAAAGTCGGCCTGCGTATAGTTGAGGCTGAAGATCAGCCTGCCCGATCCGACCCAGCTGAGCAGCAGGCCTTCGTCGCGCAGATAATATTGCAGCATCCAATTGTAGCGCGAGGGCGCATCGAACAGCACCGTCCAGATCGTCGAGAGTGCGGCGACGCGGATCGGCACGGCAGCCTCGGCCAGCGCGCGATTCATCGCTTCGGCACGGCCCAGCCAACGCTCGTCGAGCCCCTCGTAGAGTGCGCCGCCCTCGCGGGAGTCGATCAGCCGCAGGAAGCGGTTCATCGCCGCCATCACGTAAGGGTGGGCGTTGAAGGTGCCGCGCGCGAGGCAGAGATCGGCGGGGCGCTTCGCGTCGAAGCGCTTCATCAGCGCAGCCCTACCGGTCACGACGCCGACGGGATAGCCGCCGCCGAGCGTCTTGCCGTAGGTGATCATGTCGGGCTCGAGACCGAAATAGTCGGCGGCCCCCTTCTTCGCGAGACGGAAGCCGGTGAAGACATCGTCGAGGATGAAGACGATGCCGCGTTCGCGACACACCGCCTGCACCGCCTGCAGCCATTCGGCATAGGCCGCGCGATCGACCCCGGCCTTGCGTCCGCCGTCGACCAGCGTCGAATCCGAGGGCGCCGCGCTGTTCGGGTGGAGCGCCTGCAGCGGATTGACCAGCACGCAGGCGATATCGCGGCGGCTGCCGAGGATGCGCAAGCTCCGCTCGGAAAGCTCGGGCAACGTATAGGTCTGCTTTTCGGTCACCGGATTGCCCGGGCCCGGCTGCACGTCGCCCCACCAGCCGTGATAGGCGCCGCAGAAGCGGACGATATGGCTGCGTTTCGTGTGATAGCGCGCGAGGCGCACCGCCTGCATCACCGCCTCGGTGCCCGACATGTGGAAGGAGATTTCGTCGAGCCCGGTCAGCGCCTTCAGCCGCAGCACGTTGTCGGCGACGATCGGGTGCATCTGGCCCAGCACCGGCCCCAGCGCCTCGGCATCCTTCGCCGCGTCGGCGATCATCGCCTTGTAGGCGTCGTAGCCCAGCAGATTGACGCCGTAGGAACCGGTCAGATCGGTGAAGACGTTGCCGTCGAGATCGGTGAGCGTGACCCCTTGCGACTTCGCCATGAAGGTGCTGACGCCGAGATGCTTTCGCACGTGCGCGCTGAACTGGAAGGGCACGCGGTAAGCGCCGGTGAACTGCAGATCGGAGAGGCCTTCCTTCGCCTCGGCGGTCAGCGCGCGGCCGAGCGGGTAGCGTTCGGCGAAACGTGTGGCCAGCGCCTCAAACCCCGTGCGGCGGGCGGCGACGATCGCGTCGGGCGCCTCGTCGCAGTTGAAGAAGCGCCCCTCGTCATAGTCGATCGCGGGGATCTGCCCGGCGATCCGCTTCGACCAGCGCGGGTGGCCGGTGAGCGAGCGGTGCTTCGCCTGGCTGAGTTGGAGACGGCGGCGCGCCTTTTCGGCGCCGACGCCGACGGTGCCCGCGGCGAGCAGAGCGAGAGACCAGTGCATGATGCCTCCTACCCTTATCCGGGAACAGTAATGTGACAGTCCGCAGCCTGATCTCGCGCCTCGTCGCGCTGGAGGAGCTGAACTTCCTCCTCACCAACCGCATCCCCCGCCGCCTCGCGACGCGCCTCGTCGGGCGGATCAGCCATATCGAGCATCCGCTGGTGGCGAAGCCCTCGATCGCGCTCT